>Ga0075118_10000487_pt1 | contig 36477 bp, 29 predicted proteins | sample AntAceMetag02UKE_FD_69794 | JGI IMG/M metagenome (GOLD analysis project Ga0075118, IMG submission 69794) | Saline lake microbial communities from Ace Lake, Antarctica - Antarctic Ace Lake Metagenome 02UKE | ecosystem: Environmental > Aquatic > Non-marine Saline and Alkaline > Saline | place...
TGTCTGCTTCCCAACATCGTGTCCCTCAGACCAGCGAATTTACCCGCTCAGTTCTCTGCTTTCGTGGTCTTCGTGACCCTCGTCTCTCCTTAGCATAATCCCTGCCGATCACTACTGCCCTCTACCCTACTTTCTTTAAAAAGAAATCTGTTATGAAAACTACCCAACTCGGCCAAACTGATCTCAACGTTTCCCGCCTCTGCTTCGGCTGCTGGCAACTCAGCCCGTCTTTCTGGGGCGATATCGATATTAAACCCTGGGAGGACGCGATCCACGCCGCCGTCGAACACGGGGTGAACTTCCTCGATACCGCCGATGCCTACGGTGACGGCTACGCTGAGGAGCAGCTCGGGCGATTGATGAAGGCCGAAAACCTTCGTGAGAAATTCGTGGTCGCGACCAAGTTCTACTGGAACTTCACCGACCCGGATTCTCGTTTCGCCGACACCACGCACGACTACATTATCCAAGCCTGCGAGAATTCGCTCCGGCGGCTCCAGACCGACCATATCGATCTCTACCAAATCCACAGCTGGGATCCCATCACCCGACCGGAAGAAGTCGCCCGCGCCTTCGCCACCCTCAAAGCTCAAGGCAAAGTCCGGTGGTTCGGCGTGAGTAATCTCAACCCCGAACAGATGGACCTTTATCGGGCTCACTTCGAAGTCAGTTGCCTGCAACCCAACTACAGCTTGCTCAGCCGCGGGATCGAAAAACGAGAGCTACCCTACTGCCTGAAAAACGGGATCGGCGTGATCAACTATTCCCCGCTCTTCCGAGGATTGCTAGGCGGACGCTACCACGCCGATTCCGTCATCGAAGGTGCGCGGGCTTCCGGTCCCCTTTTTCACGGTGAAGGCCTGCGCATCATCACCGAGGCCGTGGACAAAGCCAAAGTCCTCGCCGCCGAGCTAGAACTGACGATGGCGCAGCTAGCGCTCCGCTGGACCCTCACCAATCCCGCCATCACCAGCCCCATCGTCGGCGTAAAAAAACCCGATCATATCTTGGGAGCCTTGAAAGCTGCCGACACCGTGCTGCCGCAAGATACTTGGCACCACGTCGCCAAAATCTTCGACTCCGCCTTAGCCGAGGCCGAGTCACTCTAATCGCAACCACCCCAGGAGCGCCGAGCGGAAGCGAGCCGATCAAGAAGCGAGCCGATGGAGGCCACCGCATCGGAAATAAACCTGGAAATCCATCGGCTCGCTTCCACTCGCCGCTACTGGGGGTGAGTTTATTCACACCCCGGCAAACGGCACAAAGGTGCGCGTCAACGTCCCGTCCGTCGCGCCGTCGCATACCCAGTAGCCTTTAAAGTCCGTGCCGTCATGGTTGCCGCGCACGCGGGCCACACAGACGTTAGTGACCAGCGTGGCCGCGCCTTGTTGGTTGGCGGTCTGGCCATGAAAGTGGCCCGAAAAAGAGCCGCGTAGATTATACCCCACAAATCGAGCGAGCAGACTCTCGGCATTTAACGGACACATTTCAACTTGCGCCGCCACCGGGAAATGCGTGGCCAATACCATCGGCTTGGCAGGGTCCAGCGTAGGCATTGTTTCATCCAGCCACGCCAAAGTTTCGTCGGCGATCATGACATCTTTCCACTTCACCCCCTCGGTCGTATCTACCACCACAAACTGCCAGCCGTTCTGCGTGAAGGCATAGTTCCGACGCTCCGGAAACACTTCCTCATAAAATCCCTTAACGGGCGCGAGGTCCAAATCATGATTACCCGGCGTCGGATAAAACGGCATCCCCGCCAACTCCGACAAACGAGCCACACTCGCGAGGCTCTCGCGTTTGCCACTGTTGGCTAGGTCACCCAATCCGAAGCAGAACGCCGCGCCCTCGGTCAACGCTACCTGCCGAAACAGCGCTTCCATCCAAGGGTCGCAGGCCGCCTCTTCGTGGTGGCAGTCATTCGTCGCAACAAACCGGATACTTCCAACTCCCGACCTTGGGGAGACCGGTTGCGCCCGTAAGGCCCCGGGCCATGCCCCCACCGCCAAAAGCCCGGCCAGTCGACCCATCATGGCCCGACGCGTGAGCGAAGCCGACGGAGTTACGAGAAACAATGAACCTATCTCGGGGTTAGCCATACCTGCACTCCATTCAAGCCCCACCCGACGGCAAGCCAGCTTCGTATCAAATGGGTAACAACCCCCCCCGGCCATTCATCGACGCAAATGCCCTCTGCCCCCGGACCACGTTGTCGCTGCGCTCCAACGCGGCTACCCCACCCCACCTGCTCCACCGCCCCCGTAGCCACGCTTAAGCAGCAGCCAAAAGGGTGGTCGGGCGCCCCGGCCCCCCCCGGGAAGTCATCAATCCAGCCGTGCCACCAACAACGCGTTCAATGCCTCGGTCATGGCGGCACTATACGCGCGCCCCGGTTTCCGGCCAAAAAGGTGATGTGGGGTCGCGGAGTCCGTCGGCTGCCAATCGATATGCGCGTCGGTTCGCACCGTGGCCGCAATAGGATCCAGCCGCCAAGGCCACCGTTCCCACGATCGCTCCCCGGCCTCCGACTCTAGCACAAAGCGCCAACCCTCCTCGGTTCGCGCGAGACAACGTCCCGCCGCCATCACCAGTGAACCCGTCGACCACATGCTTCGCTTCGCGGCCTGCAGATTATCCCAGATCGGACCCGACCCCAACTCGTCCATCGCGCGCAGGAAGTCACTCCGCGCCGAGCCACTCAGCCCATAAACAAACCAACCCCGCCAATGCGGAGGAAGCCCCGTGAGGAGCTCTCCATGCGTCGCCGCCCAATGCGTGCCTCGCTCCGGTTCCGGATCAAAAGCGCCGTTCTCCGTCGCACACGGGAACCATCGGATCGGCAGCCCCGCCTCCCAAAGCACGCGGTAGGCAATCGGGTCCAAGGTCACGTTCCACTCCAACTCCCCGTCCACCGTGGAGCCCGCATTGATCCAGACGGCCGATACCCGATCTCGGACCAAATCAGGTGACTGCAAATACGCCGCCGCCAAGATTCGGGCAGACCCCACGACCGATATGGCCACCGGCTCGACCGAATCCGCGAGCGTCGCGAGCAACAGCCTCACCGTCACCTGTTCCGACTGCGGACGATCCGAAATATCATCCGTCATTGCAGTCAGCGGATCTCGCGGACCCACCGCGACCGGAATCGTGGTGCCTCGCAAGAAGCCAGCCTGAGCCACGGTCACCACTCCGGGATCGCGAGTGAGATCCCACCCCGCCGGCCTCGGCACCGTGAACTTCCAAGTGATATCCAGAAGCACTGCCTTGAGCTCAAATTCCGGCAGCGCCAGCACGGTAGCCAAGTCGAATTGATCATCAGGGTCCTGCGGCGGATGATACAAGTCGGTGATATGAATCAGCGGCACTCGCGCAGGCGGAGATAGAGGTTCGACCATGTTGAGAAAAATGGAAAATCCGCGCCAAAGGTAAAGTCAAACCCACTCCGCCGCGTTCGGGTGCCGTCCAGTAGCACCCCTGTCGGCCCGGCCTATGCGGAATTGACGCCGCCCGTTTCAACGCGCTCGAAATCAAACCTGCCAGCCGACCAACGTCCTGCTCGATCAATGAGACGAGCGCCCTCAACTGAAGTGATTGGATTGCCAAAAATTAGGTAATCAATCGTCGTCGAGTTAATCACTTACTGATCAGGCCGCGAATTTTCGAACAAGACGGATTCACGTTCTTCTTCTACCGCAACGAACATCGGTCCATGCATTTTCACGTGCGTTACGGAAACGAAGAGTCGGTTTTCGAAGTCGAACCCACGATCTCGTAGCGCGAATCACACGGCCTCAAAGTCCAAGAGATAGCCAAAGCAGAGAATCTTGCGGAAGCGCAGCGGGAACTTATCGTGCGTCGGTGGAATGAATACCTTGGTTGACGCTATCCCGTCCGCGGCTCACCGCGACGGTCAGATCCACCTCACCCTCGAGAGTGGCGCTAATTATCGTTCCCGGGGGCGAACAACTCGAGACTCGCCGGCGGAACCCCAGCCCAACTTGGTCGCATCGAGATCTCCCCCTTCGGCCTGAACTGGCCAGATCTAGATGAGGATTTGTCATCACGCGGAATAGCCGCAGGCAACCACGGTCAGCGGTAGCACCGCATCTCCCTGACAATAAAATAGGAACCACCCGGTTCGTCTTACGCACAAGCCACATCGATTGCCTTGAGTTCTTCGTCGGAGAATCCAGCCGACGCAGCGCAGGCCACGTTTTCTTCGATCTGAGCGACGCTGCTGGCACCAATCAGAACCGTCGTTACCGCCGGCTGGCGTAGCACCCAGGTGAGCGCCATCTGGGCCAAGGTCTGTCCCCGTTGCTCAGCGATCGCGGCGAGCGCCACGATCTTGGATTGATTGGCTTCGACTTCCGCAAGCTGCAGGAAACCACTCTCCCGTGCAGCCCGCGAATCGGCCGGGATCGACTTCAGGTAACGGGGAGTGAGTTGCCCCTGCGCTAACGGCGAGAACGGGATACAACCGATGCCCAGCTCGGTCAAAGCCGGCAGGAGTTCTGGCTCCACCCATCGCTCCAGTAGGTTGTATTTCGGCTGATGAATCAGCAACGGTATGCCCATCTCCTCGAGAATCGCGTGCGCCTCGCGCGTCATGTCTGCCGGATAATTGGAGACGCCGGCATAGAGCGCCTTGCCCCCGTGCACCGCCGTAGCTAACGCGCCCATGGTTTCCTCCAAGGGCGTGTCCGGATCCGGCCGGTGGGAGTAAAAGATATCGACGTATTCGAGGCCCATTCGCTCGAGGCTCTGGTCCAAACTCGACAACAAATACTTGCGCGAACCCCACTCGCCGTAAGGCCCATCCCACATGTGATATCCCGCCTTGGTGGAAATTACTAACTCGTCGCGATGCGGCCCGAGGTCCAGATCCATAATCTTGCCAAAGGTCTCTTCGGCCGAGCCCGGCGGGGGACCATAGTTGTTGGCCAAGTCGAAATGAGTGATGCCCATGTCAAACGCGGCGCGGCACATTCCACGGCCATTCTCGAACGCGTCGACGCCGCCAAAGTTGTGCCAGAGTCCCAGGGAAAGCCGCGGCAACTTTAGTCCGCTGCGACCACAGCGCTCATATGGAATTTTGGAATAACGATCAGAGGCAGCGCGGTAGGAATCAGACATGGGCAAAGAGTAGGTCAGATACTCCCCGCGCCCAATCCCTAAAAACCAACGACCTCGCCGAATGTTCAACGCCCGCGGGAGGAACGACCTCCGTGTCGCCCGCAACGCGGGAGCATGCTCAGTTTCACGACTCGATGTCTGCTCGCCACTCCCTCCCCCTCACCGGCAGCTTACCGCCCTCGGTTACAGCTACTCGATTACCGGTAGCAGCCGGGATCCCTGCCCCCGGAATCATGCCTCTCGGCAACTGGGAGCAACGCCCCCGCTCCGGGCTCAACGAGCCCGGTTGCAACCAAGCCCAGCCGAGCTTCGGGACGTCGGACCTGCGGGGGCGATCAACTCACGAAGAGTCTTCCGCCTCGCTTTAGCTGCCGGGAGCCATACCCCGCTCGCTGGTCGCGGCAAAATCCAAGATTGCCCGAAACTCAACTGAATCACCGGCTTCATGGGCTCGGAGTTTTTCGAACGCCTGACTCCGATTCAGGCCATCGCGAAACAAAATACGGAAGAGCTGTTTAATCCGGTCCATGCGTTCCCGATCAAACCCCCGACGCTCCAAGCCGATGCGATTGATCGCTCGGATGACGGCCGGTTGACCGTCGGCGATCATGTAGGGCGGCACATCTTGGACGACCTTGGCGTAGGCACTGATCATCGCATGCGCGCCGATCCGACAGAATTGATGCACTCCGGACATCGCGCCAAAAACCACGTGATCCTCGATGATGCAGTGACCGGCAATACCGGTATTATTACTGGCAATGATCCGGCTACCCAAGACGCAATCGTGCGCGACATGACAGTGCGCCAGCAGCACGTTATCATCGCCCAGCACAGTCATCGATTCGGCCTCGGTGCCGGTGTGAATCGTGACGTATTCGCGCAAGACATTACGCGCGCCGATGCGCACTCCGGGATTACCGCCCTGATATTTAAGATCCTGCGTTTTAGCACCGATGTTGGCGAAGGGATACACTTCGCAGGCCGAGCCCATGATGGTATTACCTTCGACGGCGGCATGATGATGGAGGCGCGTGCGATCGCCGAGTTGAACTCCGGCACCCACGTAGGCCAGCGGGCCCACTTGAACGTCTGCTCCCAGTTCAGCGCCGGAATCAACCACCGCGGTGGGATGAATTTCGGTGGCCATCAGCTTATTCGGTATCGGCTTCGGACACGATGGCGAACATGAGCTCCGCACTGCTGACGACCTTGCCATCGACCGAACAGGTACACTCCGCCTGCGCCATCTTGTTGCCGCGAACTTTGATGATCTTGGCGTTGATAATGATCTGATCGCCGGGTCGCACCGGACGTCGGAACTTCACCTTATCCGCGCTCATGAAGAACGCGGTGCTGCCGCCCTTCCCGCCCTTGCGGAGCATAATGATACCGGCGGCCTGAGCCATGGCCTCCAACTGAAGCACGCCGGGCATGACGGGATTACCCGGGAAGTGGCCGTTGAAGTAGGGTTCATTGATGGTGACATTCTTAATCGCCATCAAGGCGTCGTCGCCGATGAACTCGACCACGCGATCCACCATCACGAACGGATAGCGGTGCGGGATGGTCTCGAGAATGCGCTGGATATCGAGCTCCGTATCCGTCGGCTGCACGACCATCGGACGTTTCTTTTTCTTCTTCTTCCGCCCCTCCATTTGGGCGGAAATCAATTTGGTCAACTCAGCGTTGATGGCGTGCCCCGGACGCGTCGCGATGATGTGCGCTTTGAGCGGTTTACCCAGCAGCGTGATGTCACCGATAATATCCAAAATCTTGTGACGCACGAACTCGTCTTGGAATCGCAGCGGATCCTTGGAGATGATTTTATCGCCTTTGATGACGATGGCGCAGTCGAGTGAGCCACCCTTGATTTTGCCCATCTTGAGCAACTCCTCGATGTCCTCGTAGATCGTGAACGTGCGCGACGCGGCCACCTGAGTCATGTAGACATCGGGGTCGATATCGAGGGTGAGATGCTGCGTATGAATGCCGCGATCGTCGGCCGAGGTGCAGGTGATTTTGAGCCCATTATGCGGCAGCGCGATGATCGACGAATCGCCCTTGGTTACCGAGACCGGTTCATCCAACTCGTAGTATTCCCGTTCCGCATCCTGCTCGACAGGCTCGGCCGAAAGAATCAGATCCACCAACGGTTTGGCCGAACCATCGAGGATGGGCGGCTCCGAGCTATCCATCTCGATGATGACGTTATCGATGCCACAGCCCGACAGCGCGCTGAGCACATGCTCGACCAAGTTGATCTTGGTATGGCCTTCTTGAATCGTGGTGTTTCGAACCAAATCGGTAACCTGCGAAATCCGGGGTTTGATTTCGGGTTGGCCGGTGAGGTCGGTGCGTTTAAAGACGAGGCCGGTTCCAGTGGGAGCAGGTTTGAACGTAAGTTGAACGGGTTCCCCCGTATGCAAACCCTGACCGGATACCGAAACCTCACGCGTGAGCGTGCGTTGTTTCATGAATTAAATGGCGAATCTCGAACCATCCCGACAGTCAGGGCAAGTCCCGAGATGGATCGCTCTCGTCGCATCCCTTGACACCGCCCCCTCGCCTTCGTTACGCATCGACCTTTACCCGACACCACGCAGTCAACCGCAACCACCAGCCTATGCTTTCAGCTAACGACGTCCGCCGCGGCCAAGTAATCAAATACAACGGCGCCCCGCACCTCATCCTTGAGACCGCTCACCGCACCCCGGGAAATCTTCGGGCCTTCGTGCAGATCAAGATGCGTAATCTCATCTACGGAAAATCGTCTGACCAACGTTTCTCCTCCTCCGACTCGATGGAGGTGCTCATGACCGAGCGCAAGAACCTCGAGTTTAGTTACATGGACCGCGATATCTTCGCGTTCATGGATCCGGAGACCTTCGAAACTATCGAGCTGAGCGCCGAGTTGATCGGTGATGCGAAGAACTACCTCACGCCTACCGGTATGGTCGAAGTCCTCTACGTGGACGAGAAGCCGTTGACGATCGAACTCCCAACATCGGTCGAACTCAAAGTCACCGAAAGCGCCGAAGGCATCAAGGGTGACACGGCCAGCAACGTGCAAAAACCAGCCACGATGGAAACCGGTCTCGTCGTCCAAGTTCCGCTTTTCATCAAAGAGGGCGAAAAACTGAAAATCAGCACGAGCGATGGCTCCTACATGGGCCGCGCGTCAAGCTGAGCCTGACTTCTCTCCCGCTTTGCCCAAACCCGCGGTGTTCGCCGGGGGTTTTTTGTGCGCTGAACGGCCGGACGAATCGTTCGCTAACGCGATGGAGCTGTCGGGCGTCAAGCCCGCCCCACGTCGGACCCGCTAGCGCCGGGCTGGGTGGGTCGGGCTTTACGCCCGACCTAGCGGCGCCTCTCATCCCGGGAACCTAGGCTCATCGGTGGGGCGGGCGCGCCGAGCGCGCCGTTTCATTAGCCCGGTTCCCCTTACTCACATCACTCTTGCCCAGAGGACCTTTAGGTAGCGCTGGTCGGGAGCATTCGAATACACGGGATGGTCCGCGCCGGGTCCAGTGCGTTCGAAAAACTGCAAGCGACGATCGAGGCGGTGGGCTGCTTTGGTAACCGCGATTTCGAAATTCTCGGCCGAGAGCAAACCCGAACAAGAACACGTCACAAAGATGCCGCCCGGCTTCACCAGCGAAATCGCTAGGGTGTTTAAGTCCTCGTATTTTCGACGTCCTTCCGCCGCGCCCGCGGGCTCGCGGGTCATGATAAATTTCGGGGGATCGCACACCACCACGTCGAATTTTTCGCCGTTGGTCTGCATCTGCCGCGCATAGGCAAATGCGTCGGCGTGCACGAAGCGAATCCGGGCCTGGTTCAGGTTCGTATTGCGCTTGGCTTGAGCAATCGCGGCTTCATCGAGGTCGACCGCCGTGACCTCTTCGGCCTTCCCGGTGAGTTTGGCATTGAGCGAAAAACCGGCGGTGTAACAGCACAAGTCGAGCACCCGCGCACCGGCGGTGAACTGAGCTAGCAGTCGGCGGTTCTCGCGTTGATCGCAAAAGAAACCCGTTTTATGGCCTTCGGCGAAATCAACTTCGTAGCGAATCCCGTGCTCGCAAATTTTAACCTTGGTGGGCGCCGCCGCATTGGTCTCGTTGAAGGTGGACGGTCTGATACCTTCCAAACTACCGAGATCGTGGTCGACCTGCACCCGGGCAAATTTCGTGCCCGCGAGTTCGTGCAAGAGGGGCAACCAGTCCGGCAGGCGGTGCGCGATACCGAGGCTCATCACATCGCACAGCAGCGTGTCGCCATAGCGGTCGATGGTCAGACCGCTCACCCCATCCCCATCCGAATTAATCAAGCGATAGGCGTCGGTCGTGGCGTCGAGCTTGAGTAAATCTCGGCGCAGGGCTACGGCGCGGCGGATCGCTTGGGCCCAATAGGACTCGTCGCAGGATTCCGCCCCGTGCCGCACGACCCGCAACGGGATCTTAGCTCGCGGATTGTAGATGCCGTTGCCGCAGACCTTGTTGGCCTTGTCGTAAACCGTGACCCAGTCCCCGGGTTTGGCACCCAGCGAAACCTTGCCCAGCATGCGGGGAAAAATCGCAGGCTGAAACGTGAAGAACTTTAGCTGCACCCAGGGCTTGGGTCGCGCCTCAGGGGCGATGGGAGGATTTTCGGATTCGTCGAACATCAAAAAGCAAAAGGCCGGTGGAATCCACCGGCCTGCGCAAGTCGGGAAGTGACGTTGTTGCTTAAGCGACGCGCTCGACCACCAAGGGCGGTGGAGTTGGACGCTTCGGCGCGAGACGGTAGGCGCTTTTGAAATACTCCAAGGCCTGTTCGAGTTTCGCTTCGTCGTTGTAATGAATCATCATCAAGGGCTCACCCTGTTTGACTTGGGTGCCGACCTTGCGGACTTCGGAGACGCCGACCGCGTAATCGATCTTCTTGCTCTTACCGGTGACACCAGCGCCGAGCAGATGCACACCGCGCGCGATCATCGCCGCGTTGATGGTGTGCACGTAGCCGCGCTTGGGCGCAGGGAGCTTACGGATGTGTTTCGCGACGGGGAATTTGTCCGGGTCGTCGATATAGGACGTATCGCCACCTTGGGCCGCGACCAGATCCTTGAGCTTCTGCAGCGCGGTGCCGTCTCGGAGGTGACGTTGTACGGTTTGCTTGGCCGACAAAGTCGAACCCGCGACACCGGCGAGACGCACAATCTCCATGCCTAATTTGAGCACGAGCTCCTGCATATCTTCGGAGCCTTCACCCTTGAGCAAAGCGATAGCTTCTTTGAGCTCGAGAGAAGTGCCGACGGTATCACCAAGCGGTTGGTTCATGTCCGTGACGAGCGCGACACAACGGCGCTTCATCGAGCGGCCGACGCGGGTCATGGATCGAGCCAACTGCTTGGCCTGTTCAAGATCTTTGATGAACGAGCCGTTGCCCCATTTGACATCAATCACGAGGCCTTCGGAACCTTCGGCCAGTTTCCTAGATAGGACCGAACCCGTAATAAGCGGCAAGCTGGGGATAGTGCCCGTAGCCATGCGCATGGCGTAGAATTTGGCGTCGGCGGGCGCGAGCTCCACGTCTTGCTTAACGATCGCGCCGTTGATCTTCCCGAGCTGTTTCACGAAGTCCTCGATCGAGAGCTCCTGTTTAAAGCCGGGAATAGACGCGAGTTTCGTGAGCGTGCTGATGATGTAGTCATGCTCGACGCCGCACATCATGGGAACCACTACCCCGCTGGCCATAACCAAGGGGACGAGCACTAGGGAAGTCTTATCACCCACGCCACCCGTCGAATACTTGTCGATCTTGGGTTTGGCGATGTGGGAGAGGTCGATCACCTCACCGGAGAGCATCATCTCTTCGGTCAATTCAGCCGTTTCTTGCGCCGACATCTGCTGGAAATAAATCGCCATCAACAACGCCGAGAGCTGATGATCGGGAAGGTCCCCATCGAGAGTGCTGTCGATGATGTAACGAATCTCCTCTTGGGAGAACTCGCCACCATCCCGCTTTTTTTCGATCAGGAATTCGAAGGTGGGCTTGATGAACCTGCGGGGAGGCAGTGTGCGTTTGCTCATGGGTGCTTATTTAGTATCTGACGGGCCGTTTTTGGCCGTAAACTGGTGAGATTAAGATAAAATTTCTGGTTTTGTCGAGCTGTAATAACACCTCCTAATGAGCGGCTATCCGCGATATCCTGCTTGATCTCAGGGTGTTAGCATCGAATACCCTTAGCCCTGCGAGAACTAATTGAGTCGAAATGTCCCTTAAAATCAACGCTTGCGGGGGCTGCGGGTGGCTCCGTTGAGTGAAAAATGCCTGTTCCGTTCAATTTTGCCACGGCGATCGCTGGTGCCCTCAACGCAGCCGCGGCCTCCCTCGATATAGATGCCTCGATCTTCTCGGCCGAAGTGCGCACGGCCGACCCCCGTCACGGCGATTTTCAGGCCAACGGCGCGCTGCCTTACGCCAAGCAGACTAAGCAGAACCCTCGAGCTTTGGCGGAAAAACTGGTCGCCGCCCTCCCGGCATCCGTTACCGATCTGTGCGAGATCGCGATCGCGGGGCCCGGCTTCCTTAACTTCACGCTCAAGCCCGCCGCCCTGGAGGCCTGGCTGAGCAATTACGCGGACGAGGCCAGCCTGCGCTCCGGCGCGAAATCTGCCCAACCCGAGGCCGGGCAAACCTACGTGGTCGACTACAGCGCGCCCAATACCGCCAAACAGATGCACGTGGGTCACCTGCGATCTGCGGTGATTGGCGAGGCCATTGCGCGGCTCCTGGATTTCAGCGGCGCCAAAGTTATTCGCGATAACCACATCGGCGATTGGGGCACCGGGTTCGGCAAACTGATCTGGGCCTACCAGCGCGAGCTGGATACCACCGCGCTCGAAACGGATCCACTCGAGGAGTTTGAGCGACTCTACAAGGCGGGCAACCATGCTGCTGACGAAAGCGAGACCGTCCTGATCGAAGCCCGCCAAGAGTTGGTCAAACTGCAGTCGGGCGACGCGGAGAACCTCGCCATCTGGCGCCAAATCAACGAAGTCTCGATGCAGGCTTTCCAAAAAATCTACGATCAACTCGGGATCAAATTCGACTACACCCTGGGCGAGAGCTTTTACAACGACAAGGTCACCCAAGTTTACGATGAACTCACGCAGGTGGGCCTCGCCGAGGAGAGTCAGGGCGCGTTGGTGGTATTCCACCCGGAGCACCTCCGTTTCAAAACCCAACCGTTCCTCATCCGCAAAAGCGACGGAGCGGCCAACTACGCCTCTACCGATCTGGCCACCCTCCTCTACCGGCACGAACACTTCGCGGCCGACGCGGTGATCTACGTGATCGACTCTCGCCAAGGCGACCACTGCCAACAGCTCTTTCTCACCGCCCAAAAATGGTTTGAGAAGACCGACCGCAAACTACCCCGCTTGGAGCACACGCCGTTCGGCACCGTCCTCGGCGAAAACAACAAGCCCCTAAAAACGCGCTCCGGCGAAAACATCAAACTGCGCGACCTCCTCCAAGAGGCCACCGAGCGCGCCGCCAAACTGGTCGGCGAGAAGAGCGCATCATTGCCGCCCGAGGAGCAGGCCCACATCGCCGACGTCGTGGGCGTGGGCTCGGTGCAATACGCCGATCTCTGCCAAAATCGCACCAGCGACTACCTGTTCTCGTGGGACAAGATGATCTCTCTCGAGGGCAACACTGCCGCCTACCTGCTCTATGCCGTCGCGCGGATTCGGTCGATCTTTCGCAAGCTGGACCTCGACCCGACCGATACTGGCGCGACCGCTGCGGCCAACGCCTTGGAGACGGCCACCGAGATCGCCTTGGCCCGTAAGTTGACGAAATTCCCCGAGGCGCTCGCCAGCGCCGTCGGCCCGCTGCGTCCTCACGTGCTGTGCCTGTATCTGTTCGAATTGGCCGGCGAGTTCAGCGCATTCTACGCCGCCGATAAAGTTGCCTCAGATGACCCGGCCGTCCGAGCCCGCCGCCTCCGGCTCTGTGCGCGCACCCTATTGCTGCTCAAAACCGGCCTGCACTTGCTCGGGCTAAGTACGCTGGAGCGCATGTAAACCGGCTCCCCCAGGCCAATAAAAGAGCCTTGCCGGGCCCAATCGCGCGAGCCACTTTCCCGCAGATGCTGCCGCAGGAGTTTTACATCCGGAACGAGTCAGACACCGAAGCCCGCGGACCCTTCAGTCTCGAGCAGCTCTCGTCGTTGGCAGAGAATGGACAGGTCATCGATGCCACCGTGTATTACAATGCGGCGACGGAGAAATGGGTGAAAGTCGGCTCAGATACCGAATTGAAGACCTTGCTTTTCCCCGCGAAGAAGAAACTGGAGCTGAAGACCGCGAGGGCAATCAATTCACTGAATACGACCACCGAGAGCGTGTCCCCCATCGAGGTCGCCGACATGCTCGCTGCGGCCGAGGGTCGCACCGACGACACGAAGGACAAAAAGGACCTCACCGAGGACCTCGCGCGGGCCGCCAAGCTCGGCATGCATTGCGGCACTGCGGCTATCCTGGTGAGCGGACTCTCCCTGCTCGCTCCGTCGATCGATACCATCGTGGCCGGCAACTATCCTGCGCTCCTGACCCGACCCTTTGTGATTTTCGGGGTGATCGACTTGTTTATCTTTTTCTGTCTCATGTTGCAGGCGGTAGCCATTTATCCGTTCGTTCGTTTTCGCGCGGCAGTCGGGGCTGGTTTCTTCGGTATTTTCTTCTACACGCAAGGCGATGCCCACACGGCGTTGGCCACCGTTATCGGATCAATCGGTATCTATTTTTGCACGGTGTTCACCAATCTGGCGGCGGTGATTCTCGCCACGGTGTTGGCGCTCGGGGGCATGGGTTACTTCGCCTTCACCCAACTGACCTCCTGAACCCGTCGGCTCTCTCCTTGGCGTGCGTCCCATCATGAACTGGCTTCGGCAACAGTATCGATCACTCACCGGTCTTTTCCAAACCGATATTTGGACCACCGAGTCGTTGGCGCACACCGGTCCGCGCGGGCGGCTACATGCGTTTCTGCGGGTGCTCTCGATCACCAAGGGAGGGCTGGAAGAGAATCGCGCCGCGAGTCGGGCTGCCGCGTTGAGCTTCAGTTCGTTGATTGGCCTCGGCCCCATCGTGGTCATCGCGGTAATGGTGGCCGGATTTTTATTGGACAGCGAAGACCCCGATCTCGCCACCGATACCCTGAACAAGGTGTTGGTTTTCGTCGCGCCCCAACTCGCGCAACTTGATCGGGTCAATGCCGAGGCCGGGGCCGCCTCTTCGCAAGCGGCCCAGCAGGCCATCACCACCTCGATCGAAGTGGATCCGCAGTTGGTCGGTTTTATCGACACCTTCGTTTCCAGTGCGCGCAACGGCACGGTGGGGGCGATCGGCGCGATCACGCTGATCATCATTGTACTCCAACTTTTCACGTCCATTGAGACCGCCTTCAATGATATCTGGGGCGTGCGGCAGGGTAGATCGTGGCTGATGCGGGTGGTGTATTACTGGACGGTTATGTCGTTGGGGGCGTTCCTGTTCTTTGCGTCGGTGACGGGGTTATCGGCGAGCGCAATCATGGCGACATTTGCCGAGGTGCTCCCTTTTGGCCCGCAAGTCGTCGACATTCTGCAACTGTTGTTACCCCTCGGGTCGTTCCTGCTCATCTGGGCAATTCTAATGGGGTTCTACCGGGCGATTCCCAACACCCACGTCAATTGGATCCCGGCTGCCGTCGGCGCATTGTTGGTCGGCCTGCTGCTGCTCGCTAACAACTATATGGCGTTCCTCTACATCAGTTGGGTGCTGCGGCAAAAGGCCCTCTACGGCTCCTTGGCGATCCCCGTCGTGTTGATGTTCGGACTCTACGTCTTCTGGCTGCTCGTGCTGCTCGGGGGCCAAGTCAGCTACGCCATCCAGAACGTGCGCTTCCGCAATTCTCGCGCCGCCTGGAACAATCTGTCCGAAGCGCTCCGCGAACGGCTCTCCCTCACCGTGTTGCTGTCGGTCTGTCGACGGTTTCACGCCTGCTCGACCCCGCCCACGGCTTCAGAATTGGGCGATGCTCTGGGGGTGCCTGACCAAATTCTCAACGAGTGCCTGCATCGACTGGTGGACATGCGGCTCCTGACTCCCATTCCGGCCCCACCGGGCAGACCGACGGTGGACCAGAGCTACCTACCGGCCCGTCCGCTCGGACGCACTACCCTCTCCCACTTCAAACACGGCGATGACCATTTCGGGAAGGATGCTTACTGTTCCTCACCGGCCGTCGATGAGCCGATCTTGGGCCTTTACCACGAGGCGAATGAAGAATTTGCTCGCACCGGCCTGTTCAACCGCTCGCTCGATGAGCTCTTTGCTGACTATCCCTTCACCGCGCCTGCCGCTAAACCAACCGCGTAACGCGCCGGCCCCTCGATTTCGGCCACCGCCCGCCTCTACTCCCCGGTTGACACCTCTCAGCCGCAACTTACGTTCGCTCTTTTTCCCCCATGTTCACCTGGATTCAGACCACCTTTCAACGGCACTTTCGAGTCATCTTCTTTACCCTGTTGGCGGTGCTTATCGTCTCCTTCGTCTTCACGATTGGAGCGGCCCCCGGCATCGGTTCGGGCGAACGCTCAATGCAAGCGCGCACCTATTTCGATCTCAATCTGAGCTCGCCCGATGACCAAGCGCGGCTCAGCGACGACTCCAATCTCAGCATCATGCTGCAGGCGGGGTTTCAGAATTTCTCCTCCGCGCAGCTGCAGGAATTTGCCCTCGAGCGCTACGCCTCCCTCTACCTCGCCAATCAGCTCAACCTGCCTCACCCCGCCGAAGCAGCTTACACCGCGTTCATTAAGGAAGTTCGAGCCTTCATCGGACCCACCGGGGAGTTCGACGCTAAGGTCTACGCCACCTTCCGCGATAACCTGAAACTGACGGACCAATTCACCGAAGCCGACGTCGACCGCGTATTGCGGGACGACTACCGGGTGCGTCAGGTGCTAGAGCTCCTCGGGGGTCCGGGTTACGTCTCCGATTCGGAAGTGCAGTTCCAACTCGAACGCACGGACACCATTTGGTCCACCGATATAGCGAAACTGAACTACGATCTCTACGCTCCCACCATCGAGCCCACCAGCGACGAACTGCAAACCTACTTCGATGCGAACACGTTCCGCTACGAAACCGCCCCTGAAGTGCGGGTCGCTTACGCCGAGTTTCCGGCCACCCGTTACCTCGCTCAAATCCAACTGACCGAGAGCGATATTCGCGCTCACTACGAAGCTAACCCTGCCCGTTTTCCGCGCGCCCCCAGCACGGATGGGACCGCGCCGGTGATCGATCCCGCCTCCGATCCCGACATCGATTTCCTCGCCGTGCGTGACCGGGTCTCAGCCGCATTGCGCTTCGAGCGCGCCCGCCGACTCGCCGCTGAAGCCGCTTCCGACCTGACGGTTGCGATCTTCGACAACCAGCCTTCGTCCGACGCCCTCGCTGAATTCGTGGCAAATCAAGGCGCCACCCTGCGGACCGCCGATCCTTTTAACCGCGCCAATCCTCCGGCCTTTCTCAACACCGCTCCTCAACACGTCCAAGCCGCCTTCCGCCTCTCGGCCGATGATCGGATCTCGGATCCCTTGCCCACCGCCGCCGGTGCCGTGGTTCTAGCTTGGCAAGAGTCCATCCCTTCAGGCCCTTCCCTCTACCTCAACGTGGCGGATCAGGTACGCGCCGATTACCTTGAATCAGAGAAGCGGCAGCAGTTTGTCGCGCTCGGGCGTCGGATCCGCTCTGAGCTAAGCGAGGCCCTCGCTGCTGGCACGTCCTTCGCCGATGCCACTGCCGCTTTGAACGGTCTCGATGGTGCCACCGTGACGGTCGAAAGTTTTGCCGAGTTCACTCGCATCACTCCTCCGGAGGGGCTTCCTCCCGTCGTTATCTCCAGCCTCGAAGGGCTGACCACCGGCGGAGTTTCTGAAATGGTATTGGTGGCCAACGAGGGCATCATCGCCCACGCGTCCAACCGGATCGCCCCAAATCTGGTCAAGACCGACGAGCGTTACGTCGAGCTCCAACGCCAGATCGCGGAATTCAACGCGGCTTCCACGGCCAACGGAATCATGCGCGACTTGATCGCCGCAGAGCTCGCCACCGGCGAGACCGCCGCCAACTAATCGCCGGTCGATCAATCTCGCTAACATGGCGTGCCTCCTCCCGAGGCGCGCCGTTTTGTTTTCTGCCACCCATCCTCACCGGTTGCCGTCCATCCGTTTGCCTATCGCCAGATTCGCGAAATCCGCTTTATCGCTTTTGCTGACCGCATCTAGCAAATGGGGTGCGGGCGAAATAGTCTCGTGCAACTTCCCCCCGCCTGAGGTGTAATAATAGTCTACGGTCACTTTCCATCATGCTTCTTCACGTCCGCATCCTTTCCTTCGCGCTGCTCACCCCGGTCCTTGCCCTCGCTCAAGCCAGCGAGGAAACCGGCCCCGCCCTCTCCTTGGAGGAGGCCATCGTCCGCGCGCTGCGACAGAACTTCTCGCTGCAAATTCAGGGGTTTGAAACGGAAGTCGCCGCCGCCCAAATCGATGTCGCGGGCTCGACCTTTGATCCCAGCTTTTCCGCTACGGCCCAGAAAAACCTGAATCAGCAGGCATCGCCAGGATCCATCCTCGACGGCACGCTCGTTGATGGTCCCCGGAGCGAAGTCGACACGATCAGGCTCACGGCCCAACAGCAGATCGCGACCGGCGCGCAGATCCAAATCGGAAGCAATCTGCGGAGTAGCGAGACCAATTCCCGGAACGCCCTCATTAATCCCGCCTACAACAGCGACGCGTTTGTGAGCATCCGCCAACCCCTGCTCAAGGGCTTCGGCCCCGCCGTAACCCGAGCCGCGTTGAAACGCGCCCGGCTGGGTTTGGAGCGCGCCGGTTTTGACTACCGCTCCGCCGTGTTGGACGTGGTGCGCAACGTCGAGGTCGCCTACTACAATCTCGCCTTTGCCCGCAAGCAGCTGGAGGTGCGTCTTTTCAGCCGCGAACTCGCCCAACGCTTGCTCGACGAAAACGTGGCCAAAAAAGAGTCCGGCGTAGCGACCGATCTCGACGTGCTCCAAGCCCAGTTCGGCGTCGCCAATGCCGAGCGCGATATTCTCCTCGCCGTCCGATCCGTCAAAGACCGCGAGGATCAACTGATGTCCTTGATTGATCATTTTCGGTTCGCTGATGGCGTGGGCATAGTCGATCTCGGCGAACCCAATATCGAAGCCGTCTCCTTTGACCATTCTTACAAATTGGCGCGGGAAAATCGCCCCGACTACGCCGCCACCGAAATCTTGATCGAACAACTTGAAATCAATGAGCGCGTCGCCAAAGGAAATCGAAAACCCACGCTCGACCTAGGGGCCTCCGTCGGCCTCAACAACATCCAGGCTTCCAGCTCGGATGCGGTGCAGGAGCTTTGGAGCGGCGATGGCTACACGTGGGGCGTGGAACTCGCGCTCACCGTGCCGTGGGGTCTGCGCGATGAAAAGGCACGCCATGCTCAGGCCGTCGCCCAACTGAATCGCGAAGAAACCCGCCTGCTGCAACTGGAGCAAACCATCATGGTGAATGTGCGCGCCTCCATTCGACTGGTCGAAACCTCCGTCGAAGCCCTGCGCATCACTCGATTTTCCACTCGCTTAAGTGTCGAACAATTCGAACTAGAGAAGGCCCGTTTCGACGCCGGTCTTTCGACCTTCCGCGAGGTGCAAGAGGCTCAAGAAGATCTCGACAATGCGCGGGTGCAGGAGCTCCAAGCTGAAGTAGGCCTCGCCGTCGCCCGCGCCGAGTTGGCCCGGCTCGAAGGCACCTCGCTCGAACGGTTCGCGATCGACCTGAGCGAAACCGTCGCCGCCACCAACTAAACCTCAAACAAAGTCAGGGCCTGCGCCGTCGCCGCATCAACCGCGCGCAACTGCGGCAATTGTTGTCGAAACCAATTCCGTTGTTTGCGGACCAACCTTTTGGTATTACGCACAATTTCCTCCTGCAGCTTTTCCGGCGGCAGGCCCCCGTCGATCACCGCCAGAGTCTCGCGGTAACCAATCGAACGGGCGGCGCTAGGATTATCGCGCAGCCCTTGCTCAATCAGTCCGAGCACTTCGCGTTCGAGCCCGGCCGCCAGCATCGCTTCCGCGCGCTGGGTGATGCGATCCGCGAGTTCCTCGGGGTCTCGCTCTAGCTTCACTCCCCGCACTGCATGGTCCGCAAACGGTCCAGGCTGGGCGGCGAATTCTGCCTTCAATGCCAGCAGGGTTTTGCCACTAGCTAGACACCGCTCCAGCGCCCGCATCACTCGCCGCGGATTGGCGGTATCCAAGTTCGCCAGCCCGTCCGGGTTTAGCGCGATCAATCGATCTACCAGCGCGGGTAATCCGGCGTGCTCCAGCTGCGTTTCCACCTCGGCGCGAAGTTCCGGTCGCACCTGCACATCATCCACCACCGGTCCGAAAAAACTCTTCAGGTAAAACCCACTGCCCCCCGTCACCAAAATTCGCTTTCCGCGTGCCTGAATATCCGTAACCGCCCCACGAGCCCACCGGACGTATTCCGCGATATTGACCGATTGGGCCGGGGGCACGATGTCGATCAGGTGATGTGGCACGCGCGCCTGCTCCGCCGACGTGGGTTTGGCCGTGCCGATGTTCATCCCTCGATAAAAAAGCAGACTGTCGGCCGAAATGATTTCGGCGTCGAATCGCTCCGCCCACTGCAAAGCCAACTCCGTCTTCCCCACAGCAGTCGGACCCGTCAGCACATAGAGAGGTGACGTATTCGCCATCTGGATAGCAAGGCGGCCCGGAACCTCTGTGACAAGACCCTCCATACCGCATCCTGCGGCGAAACGGGTAACTTGGATTTCACCACCCCGAGTCTGGACGACGACCAATGATGCCCACTTGCTGGATCAAGCCTCTCCTATGCCCGCCTCGATTAATCCCGCCCGCACGACCTACCGGGTTATCCACAATCCCAAATCGGGCAACGCATCCCGGAATGCCCGGAACCGGCAGGCGGCCGAGCGGTTTTTCCGTGAGCGGCGGATTCAAGCCGACTTCGTCGAGACCGCCGGCCCCAATCACGCGACGGCGTTGGCGGCACAAGCCGTCAACGACGGTTGCCCCATCATCGTCGCGATGGGCGGAGATGGCACCATGAACGAGGTGGCCCGAGCGGTGACCCATTCCGACGCCGTTTTAGGTCTGATTCCTTGCGGATCAGGCAATGGTCTCGGGCGGCATCTGGGCCTACAAGGTTCGGTCCTCCAGTCCCTCCACGCTCTCGTGTCTGGACGAGTTCGGGAAATCGATACCGGCACGGCCGACCAGCATCCTTTCTTCAACGTGACCGGCATCGGATACGACGCCGACCTGAGCGTGCGATTTAATAGTCTGACTGATCGTGGGTTTTGGCCGTATCTGCGCACCAGCATCAATTTATGGAGGAAATACCGGCCCTCCCGCTACGTGATTCACGAGGGGCAACAAACCCATGAGTTCACCGCCCTCATGGTCGCCGTCGCCAACTCCGACCAATACGGCTACAACTGCTTTATCGCACCGGGTGCCAAGGTGGATGACGGCTTGCTGAACCTCACTGTCGTCCGGCCCGTCGGCGCGCTGGGGTTTACGGCGCTTGCCTATCGCATGCGGCGGGGTTCCACCGCCAAAAGCCCGGCCATCACGCTGCTGACCAGCGATCGCTTTACCATCGAACGCCCCCAGCCCGGATATTTGCACACGGACGGCGAGGTGCACGAGGCACCGGCGCGGATCGATGTCGCGGTGCAGCCGCGCAGTCTGCGCATCTTAGTTACCGTCTGAAGGCGGGGGCTAGGCGGAATCGAGTTGCGCGATCTCCAACCGATCTCGCCCGTTTCGCTTCGCCTGATAGAGCGCCGTATCGGCGGCTTCCAACAGTTCTAGGTCGGTCGTCGCGACAAAAGGCAACGTAGCCAAACCCGCGCTGATCGTAATCGCGAGGGCGGTGCCGTCCCGCAATGCATACGGTTGGTCGTGCACCTCATCGACGAACCGTTGGGCGACTTCGACGGCCTGTGCTTGATCGAGCTCAATCAACAATACGGCAATCTCCTCGCCGCCAAATCGGGCCACTCGATCAGTCCGTCGGAGATGTTTGGAAATTCGCGTCGCGGTTTCTTGAAGCACCAAGTCTCCCGCCGCGTGCCCATACTTGTCGTTGACCGCTTTGAAGTGATCCAGATCCAACATCACCAAAGAGAAGGGACGACCGAACCGAGCGGACCGATCCGACTCTTCCAACAGAATCCGATTGAGCTCTCGGCGATTGAGCAAACCGGTCAATTCATCGCGGGTCGCGAGGCGATTAAGTTCCGCCAGCGTGTCGCTCAATTTGAGAGCGTAACGCAATGATCGCTCCAAGATCGGCGGGGAAATTTCGCCTTTGACCAAGTAGTCCATCGCGCCCGCATTCATCGCCTCGATATCAATGTCCGAAGACGACTCCGCCGTCAGAAATACAATCGGGACGGCGCACCCGGCCGCTTTGGCCTGACGAATCAACTCCAAACCATCGCGCTCGCCCAACTGAAAATCCAACAAACACACCTCGTGATCACCGGAGAGCAATCGCTGCAAGCCCTCCTCAAACGTGGCCGCCCATTCCAAGTGGAAACGTTCGCGCCGAAAGACCTTGAGCTGTTGCTCCACCAACCGGGCTTGCAGCCGATCATCATCGATCAAAAGCAAGCGCCGCTGATCGAGCGAGACGGCATCACTCACCGCTGCACCCCCGCGATCAGGTCGGCAATTTTCGCCGTCATGGCGGACCCAATTTCCGACCGACGATCGACCCGCTCTTTGATCACGTTGACCAGCGCACTGCCGACCACCACGCCATCGGCGACCGCCGCCACTTCGGCGACGTGCTCTCGTCGGGAAATTCCAAAACCGACGACGACGGGGAGCTGAGTGTGCTGTTTGATCAAGGCAATCGCTTCCGGGATATTGGCCGCCACCGAATCGCGCTCCCCGGTCACGCCTTCTCGGGACACGTAGTAGACAAATCCCGTGGTGACGGCACCGATTTTGACCAACCGCTCCGGGGGCGTGGTGGGCGCCACAATAAATACCGTGCGCAAGTCGTGCGCGTTGCAGGCTTCGATGAGTTCCCCGGCCTCCTCAGGCGGCAAATCAAGGGTCAGTAAGCCATCCAAACCGGCCGCTTTGGCCCGTTGCACGTAGGCGTCCACGCCATTCGAAAATACCAAATTGTAGTAGGTGTAGAAGACGATGGGAGTCTCGGGAAACTCGTCGCGGAGGGCTTTCACGAAATCAAATACCCGGGATGCGGTCATGCCACTTTCCAGAGCGCGTTGCGCAGCCTGTTGATTGGTGAGTCCATCCGCGAGGGGATCCGAAAACGGCACTCCCAGCTCCAGCACATCGACCCCGCCGTTGAGCAACGCCCGGGCCGCGGCCAACGAGCTCTCAAAATCGGGGTCGCCCGCACAAATATACGCCACAAAAGCGGCACGGTTTTCGGCGGCGGCACGACTGAAAGCTTGGGCGATTCGATCCATGAACCAATCATCCGCGCAAAATCCTGCGACCGGGGCAATTCATTCCGTGCAACCTTTTAGTCTAACTGAAAATCCACCATCACCGGTCGATGATCCGACAGCACGGATCGGAGCACCCACGACCGCGGCGACCGGGCCCGAGGAGGCAGGAACACGAAATCCAGCAGGCGGACCGGCAGCACCGACGGAAACGTGCGGCCTCGCTGCGGGTGCATGCTGTAATCGCCCAACTCCTGCAGGTGCTCCCACAACGCATGGGTGACATCGAAGGCGGATGCCGGGGTGTTAAAATCCCCGCACACGATGGGCAGCATCGGCCAGTCCGCTTGATGCACCCGTCGTTTCTCCTGCAAAAACGCCAACAACTGATCCAGCTGACCAAACCGTTGCACCCGAGAACGATAGTGCAGGTGCAAATTCACCAGCGGCAATCGCTGTCCCGCGACGGCGATTTCCACAAAGATAAACCCCTTCTCTCCCACTGAACGCGCGCCAAATGAAACCGTCTCGCTACTGATAATCGGATGCCGCGAAAGGATGGCGTTGCCGTAGGCTAGGTTCAATCGGCCCTCCCGGCGATTGTGCACGCCAAACACCGAAAACGACATGCCCGTGTGCTCGGCTAGGTAATCGAGTTGATCAAAGTTGCCCGCCCAAGCAGAGCGTTGATCGATCTCTTGCAGCGCCACCACATCGGGATTGATGCGCCGCAACAAGGCGGCGATCCGGCGCAAGTTCCACCGTATCCGCTCGGCCGATGACGTCCCTTGGATGGGATTTAACCCCCGGCCATGCGCAATGTTTAATGTGACCAGTCGGAATCGGCTCATACCCGGGGGTAGACTATCTAGACTGCCGGACGGGATCAACCGGCTAGTGACATTTTGCGGCCCCGGTCATTCAGGCGGAAAGTAAGACTCGAAGAACACCTTGGCGCGCGCCACGAACTCAGCGGGATCAGCGGCAAATTCATTGCTGTCCGTTTCGATCACCATAACGCCCATCCACGCATCGCGCTTGAGCAGACCGAAGAGCTCGTCGTAGTTCGCATTGCCCAACCCGATATGGGTATCCGTGGGCTGCACGTCAGGGTCACGCGGATCGAGCACCTTATCCTTCAGGTGCATGTCGAAGACCCGACCGCCGTAGTTCCGGTAGATCTCCGCAGCATCAAATCCGGCGGCTGTCACCCAGCCAATATCCAGGCACACCCCGATGCGCTCATCGCGCTCGGCGAGCACCTGCTTCACCGTCGCAGGATTACCATAGGTCGAACCGGTGCCATGATTGTGCACGGCGAGCTTGATATCGTATTCCTGCACCAACGGCTCCAGCACGTCCCACTGGGCGAGATCGCGCGGCTCGACTACGATAACCTCCATGCCGAAAAGCTTAGCGACCTCGAAGAGCTTCCGGTTTTCGTCAGGATCCATGGTGGTACTACTCACCCCGATCGCATAGGCTTTTACCCCGTGTTGTTTTAAAAATGCCTTCTTCGCCAAGTTCTCGGCGATCGGTGCATTCGGATCGATATGCTTCCGAAAAAACTGCACCTGCTTAATACCATGGTCGGCCGCAAATTTAACGGCCTCCTCGAAATTCATCTCCCGTAGAGTCCAGCTTTGCAGCCCCAACTCCGGGCGGGCTTGGAGGCCAAGACCAGTCAAAATCAGGAGAACGATCGCTAAGACCATTCGAGGGGCACGAAGGGGATGATGCATAAGACCGCCCATCAAATAGATTTCTTCACCCATATCCAGCCCAAGAAAATCGAAGCGTTCGGTAGAGACTCAAATGACAGCCGGCGAGCTCCGCGGCTTCGTCGTATCCCAGGCTCAGTTTTGTTCGGATGCATCACAGACTAAAGCGGTTACAGGTTTCCTTGCAGTTAACGAACCATCCGGAGAACAGCGTGCCCGAATCAGCAGACGTGCAGCAGTTGGGGTAAGCTCCCTGAGCACCGTAAATCAAGTGCCAAACTAACCGCGTTGTTCTATCCCCTTTTGGCACGGTGATCTGGCACTGGTTAGGACCCTTGGGCTCGTTTCTTTCTCCGCCTGAGCCAATGGCGTCCCTCTGACTACCGCCAAAAAAACCCGCCTGGGTAGGCGGGTTTTGGGCGACCACGCTTTGATTATACCCGTCGATACGGGGAACCGAGGCGTCGGCTAAGAGAACTAAAACTGAGTGCGATGCACTAAGCGAAATAGCCGGGGCTCGCTGAGGAAGTTGTCTTCCTTCGTGTATTCCTCATCCAACAGGTTCTCCACGTTCAATGTGATCGAGTGCTGCAGCCCAAAACCTTCGTAGCCGTATCGCACCATCAACCGCACATTGGTGTAGGGATCGCTGACGCGGTAGAGATCGTTGAAATTGGGGCGGATTCGGGTGGAGCTGTTGTAAGACGCACCGAGCCCGAGCGAGAGCCCTTGCAACGCGCTATCTTGGGCGAAGTCATACTTGGTCCATACGCTCACCATATCTTCGGGCGAGCGCACCAGTCCAAACCCTTCCTCCTGAGGAGCCTCGGGATTCGATACCACCTCGCCATCGCTGAATTGGGCGCTGGCCGTGAATACCCAAGCTTCCGAGATGAACCAATCGGCCGAGAGTTCGATGCCCTTGGCATTTTCTTCACCCGAGGCGAGGGAGTAGGTTGCTAGAACGTCCTCGCTGGTTACCCCACCCACGAAGCTCTCGCGGACAAAGAACGAACGCGCAATATTTTCACGCGTCTGGTCGAAATAGAGCGCGGTGAGGCTCAACCGGCTCTCCAGCAATTCGCTGCGGAGACCCACTTCGAATCCACCACCGGTCTGGGGGTCGAGCGGATTGGGCGGACGCGTGCTGATGAATTCGGTGAGCGCTGCAACGGTCGGAAATCCAAGGAAATCATCGGGGTTCTGCTGATTGCCGCCTTGGATTTCGAAACTCGTCGAGTAGTTAGCGAACGCGATCAACTCGTCGGTGAACTTGAATGTGCCTCCCGCCGTGTAGGTCGTATCAGAGCCTTCGGACCGAGCTACGTTACCGTTTCGACGATCAATAAAAAACGTATCCCCGTCTCCGCGAGCGATACCCCACATCGCGGTCCACTGGTCGTTGGGCGCACTGATAAATTGCGAGAAGCGGGCGTTGGTCCAATCAACCGTCGAAAACTCATCCCGTCGCAGCACAGTGTATTCGTTGCGGGGCGGCGGCTTCGGCCAGTCGCTCACCAGTGGTTTACGCGAAAACGGAATGGTAACGGTGTAGTTGCTCGGCGTGCGAATCTCATCGGTATCGACTTCCTGATGGTTCACCTCGAAGCCGAGCAAACTGTTGATCTTGAGCTCTCCCCACTGTCCCTCGTGCAACAGGTCGGCCTTCGCCGCGCGAGTGATCTGCGGTTGGTCCCAATGAATGTAGTTCGCCGAGCCACTCTCCGACGAATGGAGCGATGTGGTGAGACGATTGGAGTCCAGCCCTTGGGAGGAATAAAAACCCCCTACGCGCAGCGTGACTGAATCGGACACGGAGAAGTTCACATACGCCGAGCCGAGAAATACATCGTTCTTATTGAGGCTGTAGGGGCCGTTGTAGGTGAAGTTGCGATCATTGCGCAGGCGGTTAAACGGATCGACCACGCGGTCCGGGCCACTGCCGGTGGAGACGAAGGCCGCCGTACGGGCCGGCACCGTCGATACCTCGGTGTATTCGCCCTGCAGGTCGAGCGTGACCACGTCGTTGAGCTGCCACGTCAAGGCGGCATTGGAGCTGAATACCGAGTTCTCAAAGTAGATCTGCTCGCGTTCAAATTCGAGCAGGTTAGCGCCGATTCGGAATGCAGCCGCTTTGCCGAGGGCCTCAGTTTTAAGCGGTCCTCCCAGCTCGAAACCGGCCATCATCCAGCCATTACCGCCGATGCCGAGCTCGACCGAACCATGGTCGTTGAACTGGGGGCGCTTCGGCACGAAGTTGATGACGCCTCCCGCGGGAGCCTGACCGTAGAGCACGGCATTAGGTCCCTTGCTCACCTCGATGCGGCCCAGGTTGTTGGGACTGAGAATGCGACCACCGGTTTGAAAACCATTGTAGAGAGGTGTGTTGGAGAAGCCTCGGACGCGAAAACCGAGCGACGACTGGCCTTGCTCGTCGGAGATGTAGGGATCGGTATCACGCGAAACACCGGCAATGACCTCGGAAATATCGGAGGCATTGGTGATGTTGAGATCCGACAGCATCTCGCTCGTGACGACCGAGGTGTTGAAGGGGATAGCGTTGCGCGAAAGAGCGATGATCGTGCCCGTGGTGGCTTCATTTGCGGTGTAGCCTTCGCCGGAGCGATCGCTGACCTCGAAAGGGGACAACTCGATGACGGTGTCGTCGGTTGCGGGCGCGACTTGCGCAGTGAGCGGGGCAGTCGCGACAGCGCCCAAGACGAGCACGGCGGACAATCCGAAGGAGAGAGATTTCATGGGGCAGTTTAGGGGGGTTAGGATGGTGTCGCGCGCTTTATTCGCCAAGCGCTGCGGCTACTGATTTAGGTTAGATTGGCGATAAGCCAGACAGGGAAGTATCCTCGAGAACTTTACCATCGTGAGTATTTTGTAACGTAAAACTATTACGGACCCACCGGCAGATCATGCGCCACGTTTCCGGTCCATAAATCCCGCCCGGTCCGGGCAATCGGGGAAAAACGAAGGGCTGCGATATCGCCATAAAACGGCCATACCCCATTGAGCCGCTGGCCCATCGACAGGGGCCCGCCCGCTAGCGGGCGCACCGGCCGAGACAGCTGAGCCCGAGCTTGTTCAACTCCGTTGATGTAGGCGATGCAGGTGCGTCCCTGCACGACGCACGCCATCGCATACCAAGCATGCCAAAGGTGAATGCGTGCTGGGTCGGCCAATACAACTTCCGATTCTCCTTGTTTGAAAAAGACGTCGCCATACCAGCCACCCTTCGCGGCGCGCAACTCCAGCAGCAGCCGGTCATCATCCACTCCGCAGCCGAGGTGCACGAAACGCTGTTCAGCCAAACCGCCTCGATGGGGTTGAAACAAAGCCTCGACCGTAAAGCTCTGCGCCCGAGCCAAGGGATGGTTTTCGGAGAACAAACCGTCACCGCAGCCGTCGAAGGTAAGCCCGAGCCCTCGCCCGCTTGGGCTACCGCGGACGGAAACAGTAGGCCGGTCCAGCCATCCGGCATCCAAGCGCCATTCCGTGGCGCCGGCGCTCGCCGAAAAATCAGCACTACGCATCACAATTTTTCGGGCAGATGGGCTCCACGCAACAGAACCCGCACGAGGCCCTCGAGTGCCGCCATCGAGAATTCCCGTCGGCCAATTTCCGCATTGTGCGCCACCATCGCTTCCCGCCGATCCGGGTTCGTGAGCACGCTCACGACTTCGTCGACCGCTGAGGCCATGCGACCCGCCGGCAATTCGCACAACCCATCCGTGGTTTCGCGCTTCACCTGGTCTCCCAGCGAGATGACCTGAAATCCATGCGGCGCGAGATCGGTCTGCCAAACGGGATACTCAAAAACCACCACGGGTAGCCGCGCAAAGACCGCTTCGATGAACTGGTTGCCCCACCCCTCCCATTGGCTCGGATAAGTTACCAGATCCGCGTGCGCATAAGTGTCCCACAGCGAATAGATTTTCTCCCCGTCGGCACCTCGACCGCAGGAGTGCCCCACTAGCTTTCCGATATGAAGCAGATCGACGCCGAGGCGCTGAGCTCGGGCTTGCAAGGCCGGCCAATAACCACCCGAGATGCCTATCGTTTCCACGATACCCGCGCACACCAGCACGATACGACTGTCCTCGCGGAAGCGTCCGCCGCCCACCAAGGCCGCCCCCGCCAGAGTGCGACGGCGGCCCGGCTGCTGGAGTTGAGCGACCATGTCGATGGCCAGCTCAATACCCTTGCGATCCAGAATCCGCGTAGCCTGCAATATCACCAGATCGTCCTCGCTCACTCCGATCATCGTCCGCAGGTCAGCGTTATAATCGTCCTGCGTCCAGGCGGGCTGCTCGAAGTCGAAAACGTTCGGCACGACGGTTGCCGCGAGGGCCTTATGTTCGGCTAACCAGCGCTGAGCAATACGGTTGATCACGACATGCTGGACGCGCGGTAAGATGGGCGGAAAATATCGCTCGTAAAGACTGTGCGCTACGTGCCCGGTCGCCGAGACTTCACCCGAGTCCTCGTAGTAAAAATCATGGGAGTGCACGATGGCCGGCAATCCAGTTCGCCGAATCACGCGATGAAAGGCCACCGCCGCCGCGGGCTGGAAACCACCCGAACAAAGGTTGTTGGGCACCAATACGTCCGGTCGCTCGCTCGCGATGAAGTCCAGCAAACGCTGCTCAATCAAATCGGCATGCATGTAGATTTCCGCCTCGAGCTCGGCCGGGGTGGCGTAGTCGGTAAACGCGACCGAAGCGTTGCGTAGGATGCGCCACGTCACGGGATGGGACGCAAATAATTCGGGCAAGCAGTGCCCGGGCACATCGGGATTACCGGCGCAATAGACGACCTCATGACCCAATCGCTCGGTCAGGACTCGACGCCACTTGTCGACTTCGAGAGAAACCCCGTCCGTGCGGCCGAGTCGGTTTTGGAAGAATGCAATTTTAGCCACTCTAGGAGCCGATCCCCACCGGTGCCCTACCCGCAACCCAGCCGATTTTTTATGGTAAAATAGTCCGCCTCAACGCCGAGCGACTGAAGCGACTAACCTTCCGCTTCGTGCCTTCGTCGGCTTGCGCCGCAGGGTGCGCGACTCCTGCCAGATCCCTTCGACGAGGACGGCCTGGGACGACTCCGCCGGGCCGCACTCACCGCGGTTAATGAAGGTGACGAGCATGTCGACCGCCGTCTCTGCTTTGCGTTGCTCATTCTGCCGGATACCGCAGCAGGAGAGCACCTCGTGCTGCAGGGGATTGCAGACAAAACCCAGCTGGCGAGGCAGTTTGATACCCTGGGCTTGCACCGCCCGGAAGGCCGCGGAACCAATTGCGAATACGGCATCTAGGCGCTCCCGCCCGCGCCACGCGTGAAATTCCGCATCGTTCCATTCGCCATGCACGAGTGGAGCGACGCGTTCTTGCGCCGGGTTTTGCTCCACAAATCCGAGGTAGGCCGCGAGAGTCTGGGCTCGGGTATTACGGGTCCAGACTGCCGGCACGACTAAACCGATGCGTCGGTAACCGGCGCATTTCATGCGCATCAGTACGGTAAGGGCATCTTCATAATGGCTACCCACCACCCGGTGGAAGTTAGGCTGCAAAATAGAATGGCCGATCTCGACCACCGGGAAACGGGCGAAACCCGTGCCGAGATTTTCGATCATACGATCCGGCACGTGCAGGACGATTCCCGCGATCCCCCGCGAGGCCAACATAGACTCTAGTCGCCGTATCGGGATGTTGGGGTCATGCAACCAATGCGCCTCCATGGCGTAGCCAAACTTGTCGGCCTGCGCGCGAGCGGCGGCTAATAAAAGCGCATCCAAACTACCCGGGGTGGTGGTCGGCGCACGGAAACTCGTGAAGACGAACGCGAGCGTGCCCGCGTAGGCGCGTTGGTGACCGCGCGCTAGGTGCGCCATGAGCTTGGCAATCTCCGGGTCGGGTCGGTAACCGAGACGCTCCGCCTCCGCTTCCACCTTCCGCCGCGTTTCGAGGCGGATCCGCGGGTCCTTGCGCAGCGCGTAGGACACCGTCATCGGCGACACTCCGGCGGCGCGGGCCACATCCTTATAGGTCACTCGGGAGGTTTTCATCGGGGTTTGAAATGAGGTTCGTGATGCCGCTCCGACCTACGCCGGAGTCGAGGCAGCCGCTCACGTTCGGGCGCACCATTACTTAGCGCAACCGCTCGACTATTTTACAGAACAAAAACCCGTCGTTTGCGACTCTCCGTCGATCCCTCCCTCCTATTGCTTGCCCCCCCTTTTATCCTCCTCCTTGCTCCCCGATGATTCAACTAACCGCTGGTGATTGGCTCGTAATCGCGCTCTACGGCGTCGGTATGTTCGCGATCGCCTTCTGGGCATTCCCTAAGGTCAAGGACTGCGGATCGTTCTTCGTCGGTTCTCGCCGCATGGGCAAACTGATGATGGTGGCGGCGGCATTTGCCGGCGGGACCAACGCCAATCATCCGATGGCCGTCGCGGCCGCGAGTTTCCAGCGAGGCATGTCTGGCGTGTGGCTGAGTCTCACGTGGGTGCTCATCACCCCGTTTTTCTGGATGTTCCCCCCGGCGATCCGGCGACTGCGTATCGTGACCGTGGTCGATATCGTGCGGATGCGGTTCGGCGGCGGAATGGCCACCTTGTTTAAGCTCGTGAGTCTGGTGGCGGTGCCGGTCGGCATGGGTCTGGGAATCAAATCGGCCGCCGTGCTTCTCGAAGTCATGAGCGGCGGCGCGATTGCCGGCTCGTGGGCATTGGCGGCGGTCTGCATCCCTACCATTGCCTACACCTTGCTCGGTGGGGTGATCGCGGCCTATGCGACCGATGTCTTTCAGGGACTATTGATCTTGCTGCTCTCGTTCATGCTGATCCCGTTCGCCATCCATCGGGCCGGCAGCGTGCAGGCTTTGGACGCCGCGATCGACGATGAGTTCACTAGCTTATTTTCCGGTGCCGGGGCCGACTTCGGTTTCTGGTGGGTCGTGTGGTTCGCGATCGGCATCACTTGCGCGGCCACCGTGAGCGCGGCCTCGGGGGCGGCGGCAGCCCGCGACGAGATGACCTCGCGCATGAAACTTTTTGGCTTGGTATTAAAGCGATTCTGCACCGTCGGCTGGGGCCTCGTCGGGGTTTTGGCCATCGCCCTTTACGCCGGACATCCTCTGCTCACGCCGGGGTCCGGTATCCCCAATGCTTCACCAGATAACGTCTTTGCGCTCGCGGCCGGGGACCTCCTGCCGGTCGGCCTGCGCGGACTCATGGTCGCCTCTATACTGGCCGCCGTCATGTCGAGTCTCGACGCCAGTATCCTGACTTTCAGCAGCATGGCGGTGAACAACGTCTACCAGGAGCATTGGGTGCGCGGAGCCTCTGCCTCACACTACCTCTGGGTCGCCCGCCTGCTCGCCGTCGTGGGACTACTGCTCGGTTGGTGGGTTGCGACCGGGGTGAATGATCTCGTCCAGTTTGCGACCATTGCTGAAGCGATCAATGCCATCACCGGCACGTCCATCCTCGCCGCGTTACTCTGGCGGAGGGTAACGGGCGCCGCCGCGTTGGCCTCGGTGCTGGTGACCGCGCCGCTTTTCTTGGCCGTCAATCGACCCGATTGGGGCATCGGTGGTGCCACCCTATTCGACCTCTTTCACCTCGAATCGATTGCTCACGCCATCGCGGGGCTCTACCAGCTCGATCTGCGAGACCCGGCACTCGGCTTCGTCGATGCCACCGGCCAACTCCTTCGCCTCCCCGTGCAGGTGAAGTACCCCATGTTCCTGCTGCCGTCCGTAGGCGTGCTGGTGGGCGTTTCCCTTCTGACGCGCCAACACAATCAACGCGCCGTGGACGAGTTTTACTGCCGACTCGATACTCCCGTTGGTTACGAGCAACGCATCCGCGACGCCGGTTTCTCCGTCGACCAACTCGAACTGCTCTCCTCCGATCAATCCGATGACCGCAAGGCGACCCAGCCACCCAACGCCCGCCTGTTGCTGACCGACATACTCTACCTGCCCGGCAAACTTCGCCGCGGCGAAGTCCGCCTCGCCGACTACAAGTGGGACTGGATCGGTCTCGCCGGTTCGATCGTCTTCGTCGGTTTCTTCCTCTGGGCCGTCAATCTCTTGGGCCAATTCCTCTAGCAACGCCCCCTCACTGATTCCATGGCCGAACCGAATACGACCACTCCCCCTGATTTCGACGTCATCGTCGTTGGCGCCGGTGCCGGCGGCATCTGCGCCGCTCTGGCCGCAGCTCGCAGCGGTGCCCGCACCCTTCTCGTCGAACGCGGTCCTCAAGTTGGAGGCACCGGCGTGCATTCCCCGGTCTCCCTGATCTGCAAATTCCATGGCACCGACCATCGGGCGATTAACCTTGGGATTCATCGGGAACTGTTTCCCGAGGCCTACTTGTTTTCGACGCGCGACAAACGCCCTTCAGCCCCACGCCTGACATATGACGAGCGGGTGCTCTTCGAGCGCTACCAACGCCTCCTTAGTGCCGAGCCAAATCTGGTCGTTCGCACCAACACGGAGATGACCGCCGTCTCGGTGCACCAGCGACGGATCCAGTCCATCACCCTAGCCGATGGAGCCCAAATATTCGCGCCGATTTTTGTCGATAGCACCGCCAATGCGGTCTTATCACGCCTCGCCGGTATGGACACCATGAAGGGGCGCCAGCAAGACGGCGCGATGCAAAGCGCGACCCTCACTTTTGCCCTCGAGAACATCGATACTTCGCATTTACGAGACCCTGATTTCACGACCCGCGGCGGCCTGGATTCGTTGCTCGAAGAGCTGACGCGTCTCTACCGACAGGCCAAGCAAGAAGGTCGCACAACAAACCCGCGCGTTACCGTCCAAGCCTTCCCCTACCCCGACGGAAAACGGCTGCTATTCAACTCCAACGAAGTCCTAGGGGTCGATCCCACCCGGTCCGGCTCGATCAAGGAGGCCACTACGGCGGCCCAGCGTATGGTCGAGGAATTGATCGCTGTGGTGCGCCAACACCCCGCCTTTACCCAATCTCAGGTTAGCTTTGTCTCCTCGCAACTGGGCGTGCGCGAAGGCCCCCGCGTGGTGGGCGACTACGTGCTTACGCAAGAGGACTGTTTGGGCGAAGCCCGTTTCGAAGACATGGTCGCGGCCTGCGCCTATGAAATCGACATCCACGATCCGGACGGCGCCGAAGCCCAAATGGTGGATATTCCGGGGTCCGGCTACTACCACATCCCTTACCGCTGTCTCATCGCCCGCGATGCCGAGAACCTGTTGCTAGCCTCTCGCTGTGTGAGTGCGACTCACGAAGCGCACTCCTCTCTCCGAGTGATGTCGGGTATAACCGCAATCGGTCAGGCGGCCGGAACAGCTGCCGCTTTGGCAGCGCGTCTATCGCCTGCCAGCGTCCGAGGGGTGATGGCTTCGTGGATCCGTCACACGCTGCGCGAACAGGTGCAATTCGTCGAGGGGACCACCGAAAAGGCTCCCAGGTTTCTGAAAAATGGGGCGGCCAACGGGGATCGAACCCGCGACCCCTAGAATCACAATCTAGTGCTCTAACCAACTGAGCTATGGCCGCCACAAAGAAGAGCCGCAGAAAATCACGGGGCGGTTGGTGCCTGTCAATCCCTTGTTGGTTCTATTGCACCAGAAGCCCTTGAAAGCAGCTCGTCCGGCGCCGGTGACCGCCATTACCTTCTCATTCGGGAGATGAGTTCGTGCTTAACTCGATGTCCGGAACCGGACTTGTAATACCGTTCGCGTCGTAAAGCTTCGCGGCGGGGGCCATATTCCTCCCCATGCAGAATCACCGGGGCCACCCACCATTCACGGGGGTGCGGACCAAACCCTCCCCGATGTTGATGGAAACGACGGATAAGATTGTCCTTTTGCCCCCCGTCGGACCGGCCGGTTCGAAGGTATATCAGGATATACCCGAAATACATGCCAAATTTTCCTCCACCTATGTGGTCCGGAACCCGCGACCTCTTGAATCATTTTGCTGAACAGCAGAATCCTTTCACCAGCTAAGCTATGGCCGCCAACAGGGTCGGGCAGAGCCCACCCCGGATCGTGTCGACTGATGCTACAGACCTTTATGCCCCAGCCCGAAGACAGATTCAACCGGCATGGGTTTATTAAATCGGGCGGGGTAGCAGCGGGAATGAGTTGTCCGGCAAGCTGAGTGATTTCCGTTGTGCCCTTCCGCATTCCAAATCGACGGTTCATCTTAATTATGCTCAGTCACTGGACTCATCGCGGTTTTTGCATAGCTCAAATTATGACCCCCTGCCAAACAGGCTTAACCAGACTTAGTATCTTCCTCGTGGTCGCTCTCATCGCCGCGAGTCCGGTCTCGGCGCTCAATACGTCGAGCGTGGCCAGTCCAGACGTTACGGCGGGGAGCAAGGCTTGGGAGTATCGCCTGAGTACGCTACCAGAGGAGTCGCCCACAGAATGGGCACAGCGCATTCATTACCAGCATGCGCTCAGCGAATCATGGCGATTACGCTATATCGGTTTGTTCTTCGATCCCGGACAAGGTGGACCGGAATTTCGGTATTTTCGATTCGAGGCTCAGTGGCAGTTTCTCGAGGATGAGACGGCGGGTTGGGATAGTGCGGTGCGTTTCGAAATTCAGTTGGCCGATACGGACAACCAGCCCTCCAGAGGTCGGGTCGCATGGAGTGGTAAGTGGAATTGGGACAACGGGTGGGAAGCACGGGCCAATCTATTGATTGGACTCCAATTCGGCGAACGCTCTCATGATGGCGTGTTGGTCGAGCATCGCTTGCAGGCGACCTACCCGATCGCAGCCGATTGGCGGCTGGGTTTAGAGTCATTTCATGACTTCAACGACACGCGGTCTTTCGGCGGATTCGATGATCAAGAGCATCAACTCGGTCCAATCCTCAAAGGCAAGTTGGCTGGTGGTGCTTGGTCACTTGCCGCCGGTTGGTTGTTCGGGATTTCTGACGACGCCGACGATAATGATTTGAGGATTCACGTCATCCGAAGTTTCTGAGGCCTAGCTTGCCTGGCACTCCGGAACCCGAGCCCTCACCAGTAACGTATATTTAACCGGGCGCCCTACGGAATGAGATCCCCCGCATGCGCGGGGTAGGTCTCCGACTCGTAGTCTCGCAGTCCTTTTTCCGGCCCGCAGCAGCTATTATTATTCGGACTCAAAAGTCCTGGCAGCCACGTTCGACTCCGGGTCAATTCCGCAGGATGTGGATGACATTCAGAGAGTGATCCCCAATCCCCTCCATGTTATTGAGGATATCCACGTAAAGCATCTCCGCTTTTACAACATTCCCGTTGAGTTGCATCCGTTTTATCGACTGCTTGCGCAGCTTTTTGCGCAGATCATCGATAAAATTTTCTAGCTGAACGGCCGACTCAAGATCAGGCGCCGTCGCTCCCCGGGGGATACAATCAGCAGTGAAATCTACAAATCTTAGGATGGCTTCGGAAAACTGCTGCACATGCATCTCAGTTTCTGGGGGCAGTTCTCGTCCTTTGCGATGGCGACGCTCGGCCAACAATACGAGCCGGTAACCTTTGTCGCACATGTCCTCCAGTTCCGCCAGAACCCGAATCAACGCTGATATCTTGGCCAGAGTTTCGTTGGAGACTTTCGCGGCAGAACACTGAAGAAGATACCGGTTGGCCTTGATCGTCAGTCGATCCGACTCCTTTTCTACTTCTTTTAGTTCTCGAACCCGGGTCCCGAGGTCGACGTGGGGCTGAGAATACACTTCCTTAAACCCCGCCAGGAGATCTCGAGTGAGTTGGTTGAGCCGCAGTACATCGTCCTCCGCCTCGCGGAGATTGATCTCCCCAGTCTGGGGAATGATCGAAGATTCAAAGTCGACGTGATCGTCATTCGTCGCTTTCTTTTCGGGAATTATCCGATTCACCAGCTTGGCGAGATGGGGAACGAAACCGACTAGAAAGGCGGTGTTCAGCAGATTAAAGCCGGTATGAAACGCGGCCATGTGCAGGGGAATATTACCCGGCTCCAAGGGGTCTCCCGGCATAATCCA
>Ga0075118_10000491_pt1 | contig 36142 bp, 31 predicted proteins | sample AntAceMetag02UKE_FD_69794 | JGI IMG/M metagenome (GOLD analysis project Ga0075118, IMG submission 69794) | Saline lake microbial communities from Ace Lake, Antarctica - Antarctic Ace Lake Metagenome 02UKE | ecosystem: Environmental > Aquatic > Non-marine Saline and Alkaline > Saline | place...
TTAGAAACGAATCTCAATAAGACGGCCTCGAAGGTGCCTCAGTCTCAATCCAATCACTTCGCGGCGAACTTTGAAGTCATCCTTGAGCCTATAGATCGCTTCGAGGGGTTAAGTCCGACAAGCTCCTAGGGAAATACTTGGTTTAGACCCATCACAATGTGACTTCTCACGCTGGATGGGGGGGGGCCTTAATTCAAACTATCGTAACGCTGAAAGATAACCTTGGGCCCGCCGCTACGCCAATTGCGAATTGGCCTTGGCCAGAGTTCGTAGAAGAAGACTTTGCGCATGCGGTTACTGGTTGGAAGTTGGTTTTGGGTTAACGGAAGAAGGGAGGTGGAACTAGAGCGGTTCGGGGCCGGCGGGGCGATGGTCGTAGTGCTCGGCACTTTCCTTTTGCCAGAACGGGGAGGAGTCCCAGAGGGGCACGGTCGGGAGCATTGATTCCCACTCGGCCAGCTCGTGGAAGAGCTCGGAGGTCAGCTCAGAGTCGGCGGCGACGAGATCGTTGGCCTCGGCCAAGTCAGTCGAGGGGGCGAAGACCTGAGCCGGGCGATGGGAAAGACGAATCAGCTTATGATCGCCCGATCGGATGGAGGCCTGCCCTTGGAGTCGCCAGAAGAGGGTTCGCTGGATCGGCGGAGCATCGCCGCGCAGGTTGGGCAGGACGTCACGGCCGTCGTAGGCTCCGTAGCGTTTGACGCCTCGTTCGAAGTTGCGGGCATCTTCGTGACTCAGGGGGCGGCGAAGGGGAAGGGGGGCACTTTGGGCGGTCGCCAAAAACGTGGGGAGTAAATCGAGAGCGGAGATGGGCGAGGTGTAGCGTTGATTGGCGGGGAGGGTCCCGGGCCAGGACCAGATCATCGGCACGCGAACGCCGCCCTCTTTGAGGGCACCTTTGCCGCCGGATAGTGGACCGTTCCAACTGCCGTTGCTATCGGGACCTCCGTTGTCGGAGAAAAAGACGACCAAGGTGTTTTCGAGCTGATTGCTTTGCTTCAGCCAATCGTGAATCCGTCCCACGCCGCGATCGAGCGCCCACATCATCGCGGCGTAGGTGCGGCGAGTGGGATCTTTGATGTGACTAAATTGGGCCAGATCCGCGTCGGTGGCATGCATCGGCGCGTGAGGCGCATTGTAAGACATGAACGCAAACCATGGCTGGTCGGTCGTTTGCTGTTGTTTCATCCAATTGATGCCTTCGGTGGTAAAAAAATCGGTGAGATAGGGATCGGAGAATTCGGTGACAGGCTGGCCATTACGTTCGATGGAGTGAGGCGCCTTGGTGGGAAAATAGCTATGGGCGCCCCCGAGCATGCCGCAGAAGTAGTCGAAGCCACGTTCGTTGGGGTGAAAGCCGGGACCGATGCCTTGGTGCCATTTGCCGATGAGCGCGGTGGCATAGCCGGCGGCGCGGAGATGGTCGCCGAGCGTAAGTTCACCAGGGGGAAGGCCGAGGATTTCGGGGCGAGTGGCATAGTTGGCGTCACCTTTGTTGAGATTGCCCTCGTAGCCGAAGCGACGGGGATCGCGTCCGGTGAGGAGACCTGCGCGGGAGGGCGAACACACGGCACTGGCGACATAGCCCTCGGCGCAGAAAACGCCCGAGCGGGCCAGTTGATCGATATGGGGGGTGCGGAGCACTTTGCTGCCGGTCACCCCGAGATCGCCGTAGCCCATGTCATCGGCGAGGATGACGATGATGTTGGGAGGGCTACTTTTTGAGAATGGGACCCAGGCGGTTAAAAACGATAAGACGACCAGGATGGAAAAAACGGTCAGGGCGGGACGGGGGAGCATTTTCATAGGCAGAATCGTGACCGGAGGAGTTGACTGATCACCGATGGAGCGTTTCGAAGAGGGAATTAAGCGTCAATGCTGGCGCGGGTTTGAGTCGGGGCGGGACTTTACGTTAGACCTTGTCCGTTCGGAGTGCGAAAAACGGAGTTCATGCGTGCTTCGATTTCCGATACCGACCCTCAACGGGATAATGATATAATCGAACTCACGGGCATATTGCGTGATCCGAAAAGGTCGTTGCGAAACGATGAAGTCGAGCGAATCGAGCGGAGGATCTTTCCCTCGGGCCAGCGATTGCCGAGAAATATCGATGCGGTGGTGATCCTGGGGAGTCGAAATTGTGGCTATCGAGTAGAACGGGCCTTGGAACTGCCTGCGAGTTCGGAGCGGCAATTTATCGTGACGGGGGGGAACTTGATGAAAAACGGATTAACTGAAGCGGAGAATATGAAGATACAGCTCGTTGCCGGGGGCGTTTCAGCTCGCGCGATTACGAAGGAACCACGGGCTTGCAATACCCGGCAGAATCTCGAGTTGATCCTGCCGGCGCTGAGTAGGCTCGCGCCGGGGCGTTTAGGCTTAATCACCGGAGGGTTTCACATGGTGCGCACGCTCGCAGCGGCCGCAGTGACGTTTTCGGTGCTACCACCGCATGTGCTTGTCCCCATTTCGGCCTTTGGTCCTCATACCACGCCAGGATCGTGGTCGAGTTTTCAAAGGGGGCGAGAAATCATCGCGGATGAGTTGGATAAACTCAGCCGGCTCGGTTTATTGGCATCGAACCGATGAAAACTTCCATTTGGGCAGGGTTGCGACCTTACGCGGAGAAAGTGGGACAACTTCATCCTCGTCGTTGGGGCGGCTTTGTTCGCGACCTGGCGGCAAGCACCCCTCGTCCTTGGTGGGTTTGGTTACCAAAGGTGCCGTGGTGTCTCATGCGGGGTTTCAACAATCATGAATTCAGATTTTGCGGCATTCATGGAAAATCTTGGCGAACGTTGCGGACGTTTCTTTCCACGATTGAAAATGTGAAGTTCATTGAGGCGGTGAATGCGGAAGATCAGTTGCCCCTGTTGCGAGATAAGGGGCTGTTTCTGCAGCGTTTTTCTCACCGCTTGGGCCGAGAATTCTTGGATATAAGAACGGCAACAGTCTCGGACCTCGTCGCCTTCGTTGATCGGCATCCCTGTTTCCTCGCCAAAGCTTACAATCTGGCGATGGGCGCGGGAATTGAAGTGTTTGATGAACCGATTCCCGCGACTGAAATTCCGGCGCTGCACACGAGACTTCGCGAGGAAAGCAAGTATGTGGTCGAGGAGTTTTTAACTCAGCATCCGGCAGTGAACGAAATCTACGCCGCGAGTATAAATTCGATCCGGCTCTACACGTTTAGAGCAAAGCGCGGAGAAGCTCAGCTCGTGTTTCCAGGTATGATGAGATTCGGATCGGGGGGAGGGCGGATTGATGCGCAAGGAGAACTCACGGTTTTACTAGATCCTCAAACGGGCCGTTGCTTGGCGGGGGCCGTGACGATTGCAGGCCAGTGGTTTGAGCAGCATCCGGACTCGGAAGTGGATTTTGCGACCATGATGATTCCGGGGCTACCCGCAGCGGTCAACTTGGTCGAAGCCGCGGCAAGAGAGTTACCGGAGTTGGCTTACGTGGGGTGGGATGTTGCGATGACGCCGGAAGGACCGGTTCTTATCGAGGGTAACGGAGCTCCGGTTTTGAGCACGTTACAGCTCTTGATCGCAAAAGCTCATCCGGAAGGCCACGGTTGCCGGGAATTGGTCAGAAGTTTGACTGCCGAACTAGCGACGGAGTGACAAGGCAAGGGAAACTAGATTGGAACGGTGATTTCGCAGCGCCCAGAAAAGTAGGCGGCCGGCGAAAGTCGGGGGGCGAACCCGGTGGATATAGTCGGGGTATTTCGCCTCAACCAGGTGCTGCCGGGCGGTGCGTTTTTGCGGGGAGGTGAGGTGCGGCCAGTGTTGTCGGAGGGCGGCAATATAGTCGTGGATTTCTCGACTTAAATCAGCGATAAGAAAGTGCGAGAGCGCTTGATCGGTGAACTGAAAATCCTGGAGTAGCGCCTTCTTCTCATCGTGAAGTTTCAATGCCAGAGGAAGTCGGTCCGGTCGGTAGGATTGACTAGCGGATGCGGAAGTATTGTGGCGCTGAAAATAGTGATAAACGACGTGAGACTGAGTGGCGATCGGACCGCAGTGCCTCAGGTAGTGGTAGTTGAATAAACGATCTTCACCGAAAGTCGTGGATTCGTTAAAGCGAAGATTTTTTTGGTGGAGAAGGATACGGCGGTAGAGTTTATTTCCGGGGCCGTAGATGAGCATTTCGCCCCGCTCAATCATGGCGGCGAGGTAGGTGCGCGGTGAATCGAATCGATCGTCTGGAATGAGCCAGTTTTCTGGCCCAGAATCGATCGAACCGATCGGGATCAGGCGCATCGAAAAGATGATCAAATCCACGGGCTCTCCTGCCGCCAAATGGAGTCCTCGCGCCGCATACTCCGGACTCACGGTATCATCGCTGTCGATGAACGTGATCCACGCTCCCTTCGCGTGCTCGATCCCGGTGTTGCGGGCATGGCTCACGCCCGCGTGAACATTGGTGAAAACGCGGATACGCGGGTCGTTCTCGGCCCACTGATTGGCGATTGAAACCGATTGATCGGTTGATCCGTCATCAACGACAATGACTTCGATTTGCCGATGAGTTTGGGCGAGTAGAGACGCTAAAGTGTCGGCCAAAAATTTCGCGGAATTATAGACTGGAACAATGAATGAGACTTCGGGCATGACCATTTCGTCGCAGTGCAAGAACGGGAAGAACGCCGAGTGCGCTGGAAAAGTCGAGAGCTCAAACCCGGATCCACGGTTCCGATGGCCAATCGTTTACTCGTCAATTGCGGATAAGAAACTGGCTATTGCTCGATCGGGGGAAGTAACGAGACGTGATTTAGACAAGAAGTGCGTGGTCAGATCGCGGGCAGATTGTGTAGAGTTAGGTTGATATGCTTTGGCTATACCCTGCTCGATGGTTCATAATAATTCGGTGCTCGTTGGGATTGCTGGGCGTGGGTGAGGGCGCTGGCTTAATCTCTGTTACCGCGGCGGAGGCGGATCAGGCAGAAAGGCCGCAAAAGGGAGCCGCATTTGAAATTAAGGATCTGAACTTGGCGATGGTTTGGGTGGAGCCGGGAAAGTTTTTGATGGGAAGTCCGGCGTCGGAGGCGGCTAGAGATCAGGCGGAAGGACCCCAAACTCGGGTGACAATTTCGCAGGGTTTTTGGTTGGGCCAAACCGAGATCACGCAGGCTCAATATGAGGCGATGACGGGAGAAAATCCGAGTGCGTTCAAGGCGGCTGGGGATACGGCGCCCGTCGATCACGTCTCTTGGATCATGGCGATGGATTATTGCCGCCGACTGACGGCCAGAGAAACCGAGGCGGGACGTTTGCCTCAAGGATATGAATACACATTACCCACCGAGGCAGAGTGGGAATACGTTTACCGGGCTGGGACGCAGACCGAGTATGTCGGCCCGCCAGATGGGATTGGTTGGATCGAATCGAACAGCATGGGGACGACGCATTCGGTGGGGAAAAAAGAACAGAGCCCATGGGGCTTTTACGACCTCGCGGGTAATGTGCTTGAGTGGTGCTACGACTGGTATGGTCGCTACCCGGGAGGCGAGGTGACTGATCCGGTCGGACCGCGCCGAGGCCACTACCGCATGGCACGCGGCGGGTGTTGGCGAATGAATGGCGAGATCACGCGTTGTGCGGCCCGGGCAGGTGGCTCCGCGGGGCGGATCGATTACACCTTGGGATTCCGAATTGCGCTGGGCCGCAAGCGGTGAACAGGGAGGGGGCTAGACGATGATGATGCCGGAGGCTTGAAGCGGGAGTTGTCGGATCCGGGTGCCAGTGGCGGCGTAGATGGCGTTGGTGATGGCGGGAGCCACGGCGGCGATGAGTTCGCCGAGACCGGCAGGCGGGACGTCGCTTGGGATAGGGGAGATTACTATCTGGGGCGCTTGGCCGATGGGGAGAAGCGAAGGAGTCGTGAAATGAAAGGCACTCCGATGTGAAGCGAGAATTCGAGGGGATTTCCCTGCACTCTCTGGAGCCAGGCGCGATTCAAGACTGGCCACATCAGGGACATTGGAGCAGAAGGTAAAGATGTCGACAACACGATGCTTTAAGGGATGGGCGTGGATCATAAACTGGGCCCTATCAATCGTGAGAACGTATCCTAATGAATATTACGTGCGAAGTAATGTTTATCGCCTTAAGGCCGGTTTAGTCGCCTGCGGTCTCGCGGCATCTGTCATCACGGCTGCGGCCAAAGAACCGCCCAATGTGCTCTTCATCGCCATTGATGATCTCAATGATTGGATTGGCGCATTTGGGGGGCACCCTCAGGTTGTTACTCCCCACATCGACAGGTTGGCAGGGGAGGGGGTGCTGTTTTCCAATGCACATTGTCAGGCGCCCATTTGTAATCCGTCCCGGGTGAGTGTGATTCTGGGGAAATTGCCTTCGACCACTGGCATGTATTTCCTGGCGCCGAATTTTCGGACGGTTGAAGGCACGAAATACGAAGAGACCCTGTTTCAATATTTCCGCCGCCACGGCTATTACTCTACTACCATGGGTAAGATCTTTCATGGTAAGGCAGACAAACTTTCCTTTGATCATATTCAGCCTTCAACGGGCTGGCGAAAACCTAAGCAAAAAATTCGTTATACACTGCCGGGGAGTCACCCGGGCTGGGATTGGGGGCAAGTGGATGTAGCAGATGAAGAGATGCGCGACTACAAGACGGCTGAGTGGGCTGCTGAGGTATTGCCGGAGCTCGCTGAAAAGGAAGAGCCATTCTTTTTGTCGGTGGGATTTTCCCTACCTCATGTGCCGATCCACGCGTCGAAAAAGTGGTTTGATTTATATCCGTTGGGCGGAGTTCAGCTCCCCACTGCGCGAGATGATGATCGGGACGATCTTCCTGAAATCGCCAAACAGCTGACCCTTAATCCTACCGGACCCCGACATGACTACATGGTGGAAAACGATGAGGCTCGGCACGCGGTTCGAGCTTATTTGGCGGCAAACAGTTTTGTAGATTACTTGGTCGGGATGGTGTTGGCAGGCCTGGAGGAGAGTGGGGTGGCTGATGATACGATCATTGTGCTGTGGAGCGATCATGGGTTTCATTTGGGTGAAAAACAGCGGTGGGCGAAACGGACCTTGTGGGAAGAAACCACCCGGGTTCCGCTGATCATTTCCGCCCCGGGTCTGGCAAAAGGGGAAAGGAGCAATCGGCCGGTGGGTTTGATTGATTTATTCCCAACGCTAACTGACCTGTGTGGCTTACCTGACCGCGAAGATTTGGAAGGCGTCAGTTTAAAACCACTCCTTAAGGATCCGGATGCCAAATGGGATCGTCCGGCACTTTGCACTTTTGGGCCAAACAATCATACGCTGCGATCAGAACGCTGGCGCTATACCGTTTATGCCGATGGTTCGGAAGAGCTCTATGATCATAGTAACGATCCAAATGAGTGGACCAATCTCGCGGGCAACCCGAAGCATGCGAAAGTCATCAAAGACTTTCAAAAATATATACCAAATTTAAACGTTGAACCGCTGCCGGGAAGTGCCGGTTCCGATTCACCGCTTTACGGTGAGGGAAATGTCTCTCTCGGGGAGGCAATGAGGCGTGGTTTGGCAAAACAAACGGAAGGCGAATAAGTGAGTTGGAGAATCCCGGCCCTCAGATGTAACGTGAGATGGAGTGGGTCGGATGGCCGACCGTATGCAACGGGCGATGACGGTATCTCGAAGAACGGGATTATTTGGCGACCACAGACGTGGCTCGATATCGCGAGCGAGAGGTCGATTCGGGGGGCGATGGCTTGGAAACCAACGAAGCCGTTCAATCGATGACGCGAAATGTGCTCGAGGCCTTTACCCAATACGGCGTTAGAAAATTACTTTGCTCTGGCTGCCAGCTCGGTCGCGCGGGTGGGGTCGAAATCGGGGTTGAGCGTGGGCATTTGAGCTCCGACATCGCGACGCCAATCGCGGAGTTTTTGGAGGAGGCGTTTGGTGATGTTGGGGCGCTTTGAGGCGAGGTTTTTGGATTCATCCAGATCGTTTGCGAGATTGTAAAGCTCGAGTGAATCGTCCTCGTGGAATTCGATGAGACGCCAGTTGCCGGAGCGGATGGCGCTATAAGGACTGTGGCCGCCGGCGTGGTAGTGGGGGAAGTGCCAGAAGAGGTCGCGATTGAGGGGGGCGTCAGGGTTTTGGAGGAGAGGTTTGATGCTGCGTCCGTCCATGGACGCGTTATGGGTAGGATCCCCCGAGATACTAGAGACGTCCAGGGCTGTCGGGTAAATGTCGGTGGTTAGGATGGGTTCGTCGGAGACGCTGCCGGGGGCGACGTTGCCGGGCCAGCGGACGATGGCGGGCACGCGGACGCCGCCTTCGTAGGCGGACCCTTTACCGAGGCGAAGGGGACGGTTTTCCGTGAAGTTATCGTGGGTGCCATAGCGCTGGGTGAGGCCGCCGTTGTCGGAGGTGAAGATGACGATGGTTTCGTCGGCGATGCCGCGAGACTCGAGGGTCTGCAAAACGCGGCCCACGGCCATATCCATGCTCTTCACCATCGCGGCATAGGTGGGATTATGGTGGATGGCGGCAGGGTCGGCTTTGGCCGTGAATCCGTCGACTAAGTCAGCCCGACCTTGGATGGGGGTGTGAGGCACGTGGAAGGCGAAGTAGAGAAAGAAGGGGGCGCCGTTGGGGAGGGAGATTTGATCGACGGCAACCTGGGCCAGATGCTCGGTCAGGTAGTTCGAATCGTAGCCATTTTCTTTCATGGCCTGTTTCGACAGGTAGTAGCCTTTCGTGCCGTCTGGTTTGTCGGCACTGAAATCAAAGCCATGCTGGGTGGGGTCGATCGGTTCGTCGGGGAAGTTGAGGTGCCACTTGCCGACATGAATGGTGCGATAGCCACCGGCGCGGAGGGCCTCGGGGAGGGTGGTGTAGTCCGGTTTGAGTCCCTTGGTCCAATCGGGGATATTCATCTTCGCGAACGGACGATTTTGGCCGGGAATGAAACTGGTGAGATGGAGCCGGGCGGGATACATGCCCGTCATGATCGAGGCGCGGGTGGGAGAGCAGACGGTGCAGGCAGCGTAGGCAGCGGTGAAACGCATGCCTTCGTCGGCGAGGCGATCGAGGTTGGGGGTTTCGTAGAAGTCGCTGCCGAAACTGCGGAGGCCGGTCCATCCAAGATCATCGGCGAGGAACACGACGATGTTGGGCGGTTTGGCCGTGGACAGGAGGGGGGAGGCGATGAGTAGGGCAGTGGCGCCAAGGAGTCGGATAAATCGTGTCATGGGGGACGAGGGGAATGCGCTAGCGGGAGGATTATTTAACAACCCCCCGGGTGACTGCGGGCCAGTCGTCGGTGCGGAAAGGGGTGACGGGGAGACCGTTACGATCCTGCAGATTGGTGACGGGATTATCGGCCCAAGCATAGCGCACGGCAACGGGATTGGGCACCGTGGGGCTGGAGACTTGGACTTGGTTTTTACCGACAATTTTGGCTTCGGCCCAAACGAATTTTTTGTCCGCGCCGGCGATGGCGAAGCCGATGGGGTCGGTGACGTCAAAGGAGTAGAGACCGTCCGTGCTCACGTGATCGAACGTGAGGGTAATGGTGTCGCCGGTGGTTTTCATGCCGGTGTAACGAGGGCTTTCGGTGGCGAGGTCGAAGCCGTAGTCATTGCCCAGTGCGAGACGGGCGAGGCGGTTGGCCACGGTGACCTTGTCGTGGGGGTGAATATCGCGTCCTTCGCCGGCGTCGGTGATGACCGCTTGGCCGGAATGGGGGAGGGCAAGGGTCATGGTCTGAGCCTCGCGGAGTTCCGCCCAATCGCTGTCGGCGGGCTCGGCAAGTTCGGCGCGAAAGTCGGCGAGTTGCACCCAATAAAAGGGGAAGTCGCCTTGGCCCCAGAGGTCGCGCCACGTGCTGATCATGAGGGGGAAAAGATCGCGGTATTGGTAGGCTCGTTTGGCGTTGGCCTCGCCTTGATACCAGATGACTCCGCGAATGCCGTAGCCGATGGTGGGGTGGAGCACGCCATTAAATAAGTTAGCGGGCCGCTGCTGGCTCTGGCGGGGGTCGCGGGGGGCGCGTTGAGTGCGGCCGGGTTTCCCGGCGACTTGCCAGGCTTCAAATTTTTCGAGGGCAGCGTTGTGGACCTCGTCGGGGTAGGCGGCGGTCGTTTTGTCCCAGGATTCGAGTAGTTCACGGTAATCACCCTCGGCTTCGAGCACTTCCCGAGGCACCCAGGCGTCGGCGGCGGAAGCGCCCCAGGCGTTGTCGATGAGACCGATGGGGACGCCCACGGCATTGTGAATGCGACGGCCAAACAGGTAGCCAATGGCGGAAAAATTCGCGACGGTTTGAGGCGAGCACGTTTCCCATTTTCCTGCGAAGTCACCGAGGGGCGCCTGGCTGGCGACATTGGGGACAGAAATCAATCGGATCTCCGGGTAGTTGGCGGTGACGATTTCGACGTCGGCGTTGTCGGCGCTGCTGAGCGGTCTTACCATGTTGGACTGACCGGAGCAGATCCAGACCTCGCCGACCAAGACGTCGGTGAAGGTGACGGTGTTATGGCCAGCGATAATCAGTTCGTGAGGTCCTCCGGCAGGGAGTGAGCTCAGCTTGACGCGCCAATTGCCATCGGGGGTCGCGACGGTGGAGTGGGACTGGCCGTTGATCGTGACGGTGATTTTCTCACCGGGGTCGGCGTGACCCCACACCGGATTGGCCTGATGGCGTTGGAGGACCATGTGGTCGCCGAAGATATGGGGGAGGGAAACGTCAGCCGTGAGCGATAGGGCGGAACCGAGTAAACCGGCCAAGGCGGTGAGAAAAGTTTTAGAAGTGTTCATGGGGTGGGTAATTAACATCGAGAGGGGGCGTGGATTGGCACGCGAATTTTAGAAGATAATGCGGGTCGCTCCGGCGGTGAGAGGTCGGGCATTCGCGGCGCCGGCTTGCGTGAGGACGATTAAGATTTGTCCGTTGGAGAGATCGACATTGACGGAAGTGCCGGTGGCTCCGCCATGCCCCACCACGGTCCCGGCCCGAAGAGCGAAGCCGAGGCCGTATTGCGGGGCAGCGGGTTGTGGTTCGTAGAGTTGGGCCAATACGTCGTGAGGCACGATGAGCGTGTCGCCGACGAGGCCCTTATCGGCGTGAAATTGGAGAAAGCGTTGGAGGTCGTCGGGCGTGGAGAATAGTGCGCCGGCGGCGTTGACGAATGGACCGCGTTGATCCCGGAAGCGGTTGATTTGGGCGGCCACCTCGTCGTCGTTGAGTCCCGTGGTGCGGGTGGCATAGGCGGGAATGCGCCGAGCGAGTGAAACGTCGGGCGTGAAAGTCGTCTCGCTCATGCCGAGGGGAGAAAGGAGCTTTTCCTGCAGCACCTCGACGAAGGGACGCCCGGTGGCGACTTCCACGACCCGGGAGACGGCGGCGAATCCACGGAACGTGTAAGCATATTTGGTGCCGGGGCGAGTGGCCAACCCTTGGGTAGCAAAATGGCGGGCGACTTCGGCCTGATCGCCGCGTCGCAAGGGGGATTGGCGAGGCAGACTGGACATCGTGCCGCCGGGGAGTCCCGAAGTATGAGAGAGGCATTCGGCGATGGTCGGGGAGCGAACGGGCCGGCCATTTTTTTGCAGTTTGAGTTCGGCGTATTCGGGGAGGTAGCCGGCGATGGGATCATCGAAGGAGAGCGTGCCCTCACCGACGAGAACAGCCACCAGAGTTGCGGTGATTGATTTGCTGATGGAGGCGATGGCGACGACGGTTGCCTCATTCCAAGGGGGAGCGGCTTGGGCGGCGAGAGTGCCGAAATAACGATCGAAAACGATCTCACCATTTTCGACCACGCGCACGGAACCACCGGGGATTTTGGGATTGGTTTCGGCTGCGGCAATGAGGCTTTCGAGTTGCGGAGTTGACGATTCTGCGGCGAGCGGTGAGGCAACAAGAACACGGAAGACGACGGCTAGGGCGAGGAACGGAAACGAGGGGCGTTGTTTCATTGGTTTAAGAGGTGAGTCGATAAGGCTGGCCTAGTGGGGCTGCAGGGGAACGGCGTGAGGCGGAATCCACATATCTTTGTCGCGTTGGCGTTTGATGATCCACGCGGCTTGGGCGCTTTGGGTGTGAGCTTCAGCGCGGCCGGTGAGCGGCCAATTGGGATCGGGGCGGTGAGCCTCCTGTAAAATCGCTTTCGCTCGTTGCACGAGATCGGGGCGAGCGTCGGCTAGATTATGGGACTCCGCTGAGTCGGCGGTCAGGTCGTATATTTCGATGGGATGATTGATGCCGTTGCGCACGGCTTTCCAGTCACCGAAGCGGGCGGCTTGAGCGGGACGATCACCGTGGTGGAGTTCCCAGTAAAAGTAGTCGCGTGGCGGAGCGTCGCCGCCTTTCAGGTAGTCGACGAGCGAGTGTCCGTCGGTTTCGTATCCGGGGGGGAGGGTGGCCCCGCTGAGCTCGACGAAGGTGGGCATGAGATCCCAGAAAGCCCACGGTTGATCATCAACCCGGCCGGCAGGAACCGTGCCGGGCCACCAGGCAAAGGCGGCTTGGCGGAGAGCGCCTTCATACATGCCGCGTTTGAATCCGCGGAGGGTGCCGCCCATGGTTTGATCGAAGAGTTGGCCGATCTCGGATTCGGGATCGAAGGACGAGCCGTTGTCGCCGGAGAAGATAATTAGGGTGTTTTCTGCGACTCCCATTTCACGGAGAGTATCGACGAGTTCGCCCAGATCGGAATCGATGCGCGTGATCTGAGCGGCGTAGGCTTTTTGTTTTTCTGACCAAGGTTTGTCCGCGTAGATACCGTAGTCATCGATCTCGTGCCGACCGTGCGGGAGGGTAATCGCATAAAACATCATGAAGGGCTGATCGCCCTGTTGGCGGACCCACTGGATCAGGTCGTTTTGGATCAACTCTTGCGCGTAGGTCTCGCCGACGCCTTGGCCGTCGTTGCCGGGCAGAATGAAGGGGATGTCGTCGTCGTAAAGGTAGGTGGGGAAGTAGGAGTGCGCGTGGCGTTGGCAATTGTAGCCGTAGAAGTGATCCACGCCTTGGTGGTGCGGGTCGCCGGTCGTGTCCCAGAATCCCATGCCCCACTTGCCAAAAGTGGAGGTGGCGTATCCGGCGGCTTGGGCGACTTCGGCGATGGTGACGGTTTCGTCGGGCAAGGGAAGTTGGCCTTCGGGAGCCATCTCGTAGTTGCCGCGGACGGGCGAGTGGCCGGTGTGGAGACCAGTGAAGAATGAGGCTCGGCTGGGCGCACAAACGCTGGTACCGCAGTAGGCTTGGAGATAGCGGGTGCCCTCCTGCGCCATTTGATCGAGGCGAGGCGTCTGAATAAGCGCTTGGCCGTAGACGCCGAGGTCACCTTGAGCGATGTCGTCGCTCAGAACGAAAATGAAATTTGGGGAGCGGTCGGATGCGGCGGCGGGTAGAGCGCAGGATAGCAGCAAGCAGAAGGCGGTGACGGTGCCGCCGATGAATCGGGTATTGAGCATGATCGGGGTATGACGGTCGGGTTAGTCGGGTTTGAGGTAGCTTACTTTTAGGTCGCGAGGCAAGGGGGTGACGTGGTTTTGGGCACCCCATTCGTCCCAAGCGTGAGAGAGTTGTTTTACCAAAAGGGGATGTTGCGCGGCGAGATTGTTCATCTCCGTGCGTTGTAGAACTGAGTGAGCCGCACGCCACGGCGAGCCAGGGAGTCGAGGGGCGGTGTTTTGATTTCACCGCCGAAGCAACCTAGGTCACTGAATCCGAGATCGTCGGCCAGAATAGAGTGGATGTTGGGACGATCGGTGGCGGCGGGAAGCCGCGGAACAAAAATGGTGAGGAGAGCGAGGAAACAGCAGAGGCGGGGCATCAATTGAGGAGGGGGCGGAGGCGTCCGATCGGGGGGCTATCTTTCAATAAGTTTCCGATGCTTAAGATTGAATAAATCTCCCGACTTCAGGTCGATGTAGAATGGTTTCTGATCTTCATTCCACTGGAGGGGGTCGAAGATTCGGACTAGGCCTGGGCCGGATACACGGAGCCAGTTCTTTGTGATGATGATAGCGGTGCCTTGATCGATTCCGATGCCGAGGAGCTGAAGTGGATCTAGGCCGGGGTCCTGCAGTTGGGATGGATCAGCATGGAAAACCTTGAACAGATCGCGTTCGCGACTGCGTTCCTCGACGTGCACGTCGAAGGCAGAATTGGTGATGAACTCGAATCCTTGTTGATGTTTCTTATCGCCCAAAATTACGCGCTTCTTAAAATCACCCCGCGTCATAAAGGAAGACTGGACTTGGGCTCCGGCGGACGCACCACCGATTACGCCTCCGCGCTCGAGCAGGCGTTTCATGGCGGCGAAGGATTCGGTGCCGAGGAAGGCGTCGGTGAGGTAGGATTGGTTGCCTCCGCTCATGAAGATAGCATCGGCCTGATCGATCTGCGCGAATAACTTGGGGGCGTTCGCTTCTTGGGCGGACAACGTGTAGAGTTCCGACACGTCGGTTAGACCAAAGCGGTCCTTTAGCGTGGTGACCATCCGCCACGTCTTTCCATTTTCGTAATCCCTTTGGCGGCGGAGACCTTGAGCCGTCGTCATGACGCGGATGCGGGGGTCTGCTTTGCCCGTTTGCTCTTTTACGAGTGCAATAAACTCCGAGGTATTAAGACGTCCCCCGCCATGAATGTAGAGAGCGCCATTTTTGGGTCCAGAAGTATGGGCACCGAGCCCAATTGCAATCGCAAGCAGAGCGATGGTAAACGCGATGCGGGGTAGGCGATTCATCATCCCTGATGAGTGCGGATTCAGCCCGTCACGGCGATCATCTATTTCGTGAGCCAGGCGGTCCTTAGAGCCCTGGCTAAGTGAATTTTACCGGGATCAAGTGATCTCCGATATCTTGTTTGGCCCGTCCTCACCTGGTCGCAGGTATCGAAGATCTAGGGGGTGGGCTGAAAATCGCCGGAATAGGTTCTGCGATCAAGCCAGACTAAAGGAGTTTAGTCCTGACCTATTTTTTGTGCCCCTTGTTCGGCTCGTGCTTCTCGTAGTAAATGGAGTATGATATTGATATAAAGTGTTTGACCCCTTTCACGCACCTTGATATAAAGTGTTTGACCCCTTTCACGCACCTTTCACGCATGACAGAATTTATCGATGGGCAAACCGTCGTCACGGTGCGCGCGCAGCATGGGGGTTCTCAGCACTTCGAACTGCGTCGTGGTCGACATTAACACGTAGTCTGGTTTAGGCAGGGAGATTGAACTGAAAAGTGGAAAGTCAAACGTCCGCTAGCGAGGTGCTGATAAGCGACGGGGTGAGCAGTTTTCTAATACAGCCGTGAGAGTCGCCTCGATCGAATACCGTCCCGCCGAGGTGTTCATATCACGCGACGTGCACGGCGAGCTTCGAGTGGGATTACCCTCGAATTACGGACTTTGAGGTAAATCTGCTCTTCTTCACTTTGAGTTCTTCGTTCTGACGAGACTCTCGTATCCATTTTTCTCAGGTCCGATCACTGAGGCATGGAATCTTACGGGAGGAAAGAGAGGAAACGGGGGGGACGGAGGGCTGATGCACGGCGGACGTCTTTGGCGGTGGCTTGCTTATCGCTTGAAGTGGGTTGGCCGAGGGGTAGGCGGATTTTTACACGAAGGAAACGAAGTCCGGAACGAAGGGAATCGAGGGAATCTGAGAGGATTATTTTTGTGCTTTTTGGCGGCTAATACCAATTGCAACTAGGATTTATACTTTAGAAACCAACCTTCAGAATAATTTTTAACCACAGATTGCGCAGATAAATACCGGATACCAATCCCCACGCCACTTTCTTTTATACGGACTGAATCCGTGAAATCGGTGGTCAATAAAACTAAGCTGAAGGCTTTGTCTTCTTTGTTACCCATTGTGAAAGCGGCAGGCTATGAGGTGGGCTTTGACGTTGCCGGGCCGGAGGAGGCAGGTGCGGTGGGGCAAAGCGGATCGCGAGCGAGCAGGCTCGCGACGCATTGGATATGAAACTGGCGGGATGATCCGGTTGGCGTTGGTTGGATCAAATGCCTCGGGCCTTGCCCGAGGATTTTTACTCACTCCCTACACTAATTTTTCGCGAGGTTTTCCAACATGACATCCCGTCAGTCTTCACAGAATCCGCGGACTCTTTCGGGGCAATCGTCTCGGGGGGGGCACGTTGAGGGCTTTGAGTTGATTGAGGTAGTTTTCCGTGAGTCCGGTAACTCTGCTTATGGCGTCCAGAGCGTGTAGTGCGGTGTAGGGGCCACTTATCGCTATATCGGCGTTTTGAAACAGGGTGTTCATGGCTGCTTCGTCGCTGATGCCATCCAATTGAGTTAATATCTCAGCGGCTTGCACCTGGGTGAAGGTCGAATCGGAGTCCAGTAAGGTTGTCATCTCCCGACGTAAAGACTCGGAGTCGAAATCGGAGGATTTGCGTAGGGTTTCAAACTGAGCGAGGATCGCGCGTCTTCCAGAGTAGGTAGAGATGGGAAGATTTTTTGAGTTCGTAAGGGGGAGGATGTGATGGGTTTCCGGCCGAAATGCATTTGAACGAGCGAATTCTCCTACCGTGGTTCCCTGAGATGCGGCGATTTCGTGGAAGGCTGGTTCGGGGATCAATCCGACATCCCTAGTTTCCTCGAAATACTCGGAAAGGTAACCGCGGAATTTCTTTCTTAGATCGGGATACTGATCGATGATATTAACGGTTTCGTGGGGATCGGTTACTAGATCAAAGAGCAGCTCGGTTGGACGGTGAGGTTTCCAGGGATATGCTTAAATATCATTCAGTTCGCCGGCTTCGAAAAGCTCTCTCCATCGGGCGCTGGTTCTCATGATCATCTGGTATTGAACTCCCTTTAACAAGGGCGTGTTACTCTTGAAATTCCGCACATACAGATACCGCCCGTCGGTGATGGAGCGGGACTCGTCAGGTCTTTCGTCGGTTCGTCCGACAAAGCCGACGGAATAATCCTGAGACGGTTCTTCGAACTTGCCGGCAAACGCTCGACCCTGATGGAAATCGGCTTTTTTAACTCCGGCAAAAGATAGAAACGTCGGGGCAATATCGACAAAACTGATGAGGCGATCTGATACTCCGCCGACGGTGTATTCTGTCGGTCGCAGGGCTTTAAACTTTTCCGGGATATGCATGATGAAAGGAACATGCACCCCTGACCAACCCGAATACCGCTTACTCCGGGGCATCCCGGAACCGTGATCGGAGGTGAAGATGACGATGGTGTTTTCGGCCAGACCTTTGGCCTCTAGTTCCGCCAGCTGCTCCCCAAACCAGACGTCCATCTCGGCTATCCGATCGTAGTAGTGAGCCCATTCATTCCGAGTTTCTTCACTATCCGGGTGGTAGGGAGGAATTGGAACTTTCGCTGGGTCATGGACGGGGTTTTCGCTTTTCCCCCAGATAAACCGTTCGTTTGTTTGGCCAAACCCGTCGAAGGCCAAACAGCTTTTTCCCGGAGGGCAATCTGAATAGGTCCTGATCCGGTTCTTCGCGTCATCATACCAAGCGGAGGAATCAACATTTATGATATTGAAATCACTATCTACTTTCTTAGCGCAGGTATAACCCGCCTTTCTCATATGGACCGAAAGCGGAACGAACCACTCCGGAGCTTCCGCGGCTGAACGCATGTGATGGGCACCGAATGAAGGCGGATACACTCCGCTAAAGAGGGTCGTCTTGGCAGGTGCGCAAATTGGCCCGTTGCTGGATGCTTCGGTGTAGCGCAGGGAACGGGCGGCAAACGCATCAAGATTCGGAGTTTTGACAAAGGTGTCACCGTAACATCCGAGGTGCGGGTTAATATCTTCGGAATGGATAAACAAGATATTGGGCTGAGGTTGCGCGACATCGGCAGGCAATGCGAAGGCCACCGCGCAAACGGTTAGCAGGATGACAATGACGCGGGAGCAGAGAGGTTTCTTGCTCATGTGAGGTGGCAGGTGGTCAGGGGGGCGAAAAAGGGGATTACCCCCGAATTGGGGACTTGGGGGTAAATCTTCATTTCTGCACTTTGGGTTTCTCCTAATGAGAGACTCCCGGGTCAATTTTTGTTGGGGTTAGTCAGACAGTTGAGGCATGGAATTGCACAGGAGATAAGAGAGGGAACGGAGGGCTGACCGCACGGCGGACGGCCCAGCGGTCCGTCCCTACCTTGAGGAGGATGCCGGAAGGGCAAGGGGCGGGCGTCGTCGAGCAGGGCCCCTACGGCTGAGGTGTGGCGGACTCGGGGGTGACGAGGGCGGGGGAGCCGAGGACTGCGGTGGAGGGGAGGGTTTCGCGGAGGAGGGCGAGGTCGGATTCGGTTACGGCGGTTCGGCCGAGGTAGAGTTTTTGGAGGTGGGGGAATGAACCCGCGGCGATGGCCGGGATACTGGTGACGGTGGTGCCGTAGAGGTTGAGGATTTCTAGGGCGGGGGTGGTGGCGAAGGCGGCGAATTGCGCGTTGGTCACGGGGGTGTCGCGGAGGTTGAGGCGGGTCACATGGGGGGATCTCGCCAGTTCGGCCAGGAGTTGGGCGGGGGCGGCGACGCCGGCGAAGTTGATTTCGTAGCTGGAGAGGAGCGGGTCGGAGATGGCCGTCCATTCGGGGGCGGTGAGGGTGCTGCGGCCGATGGCGTTGAAGGTGAGATTGGCGGAGTCGTGGTCGGGGAAGTAGAAGAGGGGGGTGAGGTCGGAGGGAAGGTGGGTGAGCAATTCGTCGAGTTTCGTGCGGGTGGCGCGTTGGATTTCGGTGGCTTGGGCTGCGGCAGCGAGGCGGGCTTTTTCGGCGACGGGGTCGGGGAGTAAGCGGTAGCCGGGCTCGAGGAGGGCGGCGAAGGGTTCGGGGGGGGAATCGAGGGCGATGGCGATGGATTCGTGGGCCCCTTGGTCGATCCAGAAACTGAGGGCGGCGAGTTCGACGGCGGAAACTTGCGGGTGGTCGACCGGGGGCATGTGGTCGTCGGAGCGGATGGGGAGTTTGATGACGTTGAGCAGCTCGGAGAGGCTCACGTTGCCGGGAATGATGACAGGACCGGAGTGGCCGCCGCGTTGGAGGGAGGCGATGTTATCGAGACGAAGGCGGCCTTTTTGTCGGGCCGGACCATGGCAGGACACGCACTTGGCGCCCATGATGGGAACAACCAGGTCGCGGTAGACATTTACCTCGGCTGCGAGCGGCGGAAGGGTGGCGTAGCGATCGGGATCGAGATTCCAGGGGGCGGCGGCGAGGGGATCGCCGTGAACCATGACGCCGCCGTAGTGGCCGGCCGCGGTCATGGTGCCGAGGGTGAGCGCCAGGAGGATGTTGCTGATGGCGGGGCGGTGGGCGGAACGGATAGACCAAAGGCCGACCCAGCAGAGGGAAGAAAATGCGACGGCGGCCCAGAGGTGATTGTCGAGGAGTTCGGGGTCGTAACCGCCTTCCGCACCGAGGAGGTAGCCGGTGGCGAGGGCCGTGGTGCTCGTGAGGGCGGCGAGCCACCAGAGCCACTCATCGGGACCGGTGCGCGAGGGGAGACAGGCGCGGACGGCGATAACGGCGATGATGCCGATGGGCAGATGCAGAACGAAGGGATGAAAGCCGCCGAGGAAAGAGAGCCAGAGCGAGTCGAGGGTCACGCGGTCGAACAGGAGGGCGGCGACCACGCCGAGGACAGCGATCAAGAAGATCGCAGTAGTTGAAATTACATTACGGAGCGGCACGGGGAATCGTGGACTAGCTGAAGAGCTCGTGAATCACGCGGGGGACGGTGCCGACGCCGGTGAGTTTTTGATCGAGGCCTTGGTAGGGAAAGACGAGTTTTTGGCTATCGAGGCCGAGCGCGTAGAGGATGGTGGATTGGAGGTCGCGCACGTGGATGGGGTTGTCTTCGACGAAGAAGCCGAGTTCGTCGGTGCGGCCGATACTGTGGCCGCCGCGCACGCCGGCGCCGGCCATCCACATGGTGAAGGCTTCTTTGTGATGATCGCGCCCGTAGGTGTCGGTCATGACGCCGCCGCGCAGTTCGCGCATAGGGGTGCGGCCGAATTCGCCGCCCCAGACGACGAGGGTGTCATCGAGGAGGCCGCGTTGTTTGAGGTCTTGGAGGAGGGCGGCGATGGGGCGATCGATCTCGCCGCATTTTTTGCTGAGGCCGACGTCGATGGTGTTGTCGCCGTTGCCGTGGTGGTCCCAGCCCCAGTCGTAGAGTTGCACGAAGCGAACGCCGCGCTCGACGAGGCGGCGAGCGAGGAGGCAGTTGTTGGCGAATGATTCCTTACCGGGTTCGGTGCCGTAGGACTCGTGAATGTAGTCGGGCTCTTTTGACATATCGAGGGCGTCGCTGGCATGGATCTGCATGCGGTAGGCCATCTCGTATTGGGCTATGCGGGTGAGGGTTTCGGGATCGCCGACTTCTTCGTAGCTGCGGCGATTGATTTCATCGATCGTATCAAGAATCTTGCGACGGTCGGAGCGGGCGACGCCCTGGGGGTTGTCGAGGTAGAGAATGGGGTCGCCTTCGGAGCGGCATTGCACGCCTTGGTAGACCGAGGGGAGGTAACCGCTGCTCCAGGCGGCTTTGCCGGAGGAGGGGTTTTTACCGCCGGAGACAAGGACCATGAAACCGGGGAGGTTTTGATTTTCGGTGCCGAGGCCGTAGCTGGCCCATGCGCCCATGGAGGCGTGGCCTTGTTGGGCATTGCCGGTGTGGAGGAGGAGTTGGGCGGGGGCGTGGTTAAATTGGTCGGTCTGCATCGATTTGATGAGGCAGACTTCGTCGATGACATCGCGAAAGTGGGGGAGGATCTCGGCGATCATTTGGCCGCTTTTGCCGGCGGGTTGAAAGCGGTGGCGGGGCGCGAGGAGGGAAGGGATGCCGGTGATGAAGGCGAAGCGTTGACCTTCGAGGAAGGACTCCGGGCAGTCTTTGCCATCGAGGCGGAAGAGCTCGGGTTTGTAGTCGAAGAGATCGAGCTGGCTGGGGGCTCCGGCCATGTGGAGGTAGATGACGCGCTTGGCCTTGGGCGCAAAGTGGGCGGGGCGGATGCGCAGCGGGTCGGCGCTGAGGTCACGCAGTTCGCCGTTGGAGCCAAAGAGGTCTGAGCCTTGGGCCGAGAACCAGAGCGCACCGAGGCCAGCCACGCAGTCCTTGAGGAAGTGGCGGCGGGTGTGCTGCGTGAGTTGGTCGATGCTGAGTTGATCGCTGAGGTTCATTGCTACTGGGGGGGGCGGGGCGGTGGGGCAGGGTGTTTTAACCACGAATGGACACGAAAGGCTTCGTCTACCGACTACGCACTGGAGGGCTGACGCACTGATGTTTTTTTGGGTGGCGGAGGGGCAGGTGGGTTTTTTTACAGGAGGGAACGGAGGGCTGACGCGGTGGCGGGGAGGCAGGTTGTGTTTTTTGGAGGGGGGGGAGGGACAGGTGCGGACGGCCTGGCGGTCCGTCCCGACCTGAGATTACCTGGTTAGGAAGGCGTCTAGGTTGAGGATGGCGTTGTTGACGTAGGTGAGGGCGGACTCGGGGGTGTTGTCGGGCTCGGCGACGAAGGTTTTGTAGAGTTTGAGGAGACTCTCTAGGTCGGCGGGGGAAATGTCGGTGAGGAGGGCTTCGGCGTAGGCGGTTTTGATCCACTCGGCGGGAGAATCGGAGCCGTTGTTCATGGCGAGGCGGGCTAGGTTAGCGGCGCACTCAAAGTAGACGGGGTCGTTGAGGGTGACGAGCGCTTGGAGGGGGGTGTTGGTTTCGATGCGGCGAGGCACGCAGGTGTCGCGGGAGAGGGCGTCGAAGGTGATGAAACTGGGATAGGGGTTGGAGCGTTTCCAGTAGGTGTAAATGGCGCGGCGGTAGCGGTCGTCGTTCTCCGCGTTAATCCACTGGTCGTCGTTGTAAACGGTGCGCCAGACCCCGTCGGGTTGGGGCGGCATGACGGGAGGGCCATACATTTTAGACGTGAGAAGTCCGGAAATTTTGAGGGCGTTATCGCGGGTCATTTCGGCGGTGAGGCGTTTTTGGGGCGCGCGACTGAGCCAGGTGTTGCGGGGGTCGATCGCGGCGTGGGCGGGCACGACTTTGGCAGACTGGCGGTAAGTGGAGGTGAGGACGATTTCGCGGATGAGGGCCTTACGACTCCATTGGAGCGGGCCGCGAAATTGGAGGGCGAGGTGATCGAGGAGTTCGGGGTGCGTGGGGGGCGTGCCGGGGGTGCCGAAATCTTCGATGGTTTCGACGATGCCGCGACCCATGAGTTGCGCCCAGATGCGATTGGCGGTGAAGCGGGCGGTGAGAGGGTTGTCGGGGGCGACAATCCACCGGGCGAGTTCGAGGCGGTTGGATGGGGCGGGAACGGTCTTACTTTTGAGGAGGGCAGGAATAGCGGGGAATACCTGTTCGTCACGTTCGAGCCAGTCGCCGCGCACGAAGACGTTGGAGATGCGGGCGTAATCGGGACGACGTTCGGCCATGACGGGCACGCTGGAGAGGTCCATCTCGTCGAGTTGAGCGGTGAGTGTTTCGCGGCGGGCGGCGTTGTGGGCGATGGCGTCGGATTGCGAAAGGGGGGGCCAGCTGGGATCATTACTGGCGGAGAAATGGAACCGGCGCATGACGGGCTGTTGGCCGCCGTCGTGACCCGCTTGGTTGTGGATGACAAACTTGAGGGTGCTGCCGGAGGGGATCTCGAGGGGAGCGCTCGGAATAAAGACGGCCCAGCGTGGGTAGTGTTGTTTCGGATACGTGCTCCAGCCGGACGAGTTTTTGGCGACCAGGGAGAGTTCGGGCCAGAGGCGGGGATTGGCGTCGTCGGAAATTATGCGTTCGAAATCGATGGGGGTTTCCGCGCCGCCGGCGTCTTGCAGGAAGGCTTCGAAGTGGGAGAGAGTAAACGGGTCGCCGGGTTTTTCGACGGACGTCTTATCGAGCATCGGGGCGTCGATGCGGAGGGCTTGGACCGAGGCGCCGGGGCGCTGGGCGATGATGGTGTGGACGGTGCCTTTGGGGGCGCTGGGACCGGTCTGGAGGATTTCGGTGCCGAGGGCATCGCGCTCGATGGAGAAGACGACGCCTTGGGTGGACGTGGCGCTAAGGTAAGTGAGAGGCGTCCACTCGGACGATTGGGAGAGGGCTTGGAAAGGTTCGACGTAGGCGGTGCGGAGAGCGCGGATCTCTTTTTGCAGGGAGAAGGCTGATTCGCGTTCGGCGGGGTCGATCGCGTAGTTGATCGTAGGATACTCGTCGCCGAGATTGTGGTCCATCGAGTTGTCGAAGTAGGCGAGGAACTCGTAGTAACTTTCGTGGGGGAACGGATCGTAAGGGTGGGAGTGGCATTGCACGCAGCTGAAGGTCGTGCCCATCCAAGTCTGCCAAGTGGTGCTGACGCGATCCATGACGGCGGCGACGCGGTATTCTTCATCGTCGGTGCCGCCTTCGACATTGGTCTTGGAATTACGGTGAAAGGCGGTGGCGACGAGGTCGTCGAATGACGGGTTAGGTTGGAGGTCTCCGGCGATTTGTTTGATGGTGAATTCATCAAACGGCATGTCCTCGTTGAGGGCGCGGATCACCCAATCACGGTAGCCCCAGATATCGCGACTGGAGTCGCGTTCGTAGCCTTTGGTGTCGGCGTAGCGCGCGAGGTCGAGCCAAGGAGAGGCCCAGCGTTCGCCGAATGAACGGGAAGCGAGGAGACGGTCTACCTCGGCGGCGTAGGCAGTGAGAGAATCGTCGGCTTCGAAGCGGCGGACTTCGGCGAGGGAGGGAGGAAGGCCCGTGAGGTCGAGGGCGAGGCGGCGGAGGAGACGGGCTTTGCTGGCCTCGGGGTTGGGCGAGAGGTCATGGGACTCCATCGCGGCGAGGACGAACTGGTCGATCTCATTGGCGGCCCAGTCGGAATCGGCCGGGGAGGGAATGGCGGGAGCGACGGGGGCTTGATAGGCCCAGTGTTCTTCCCAAGTGGCGCCTTGGTTGATCCATGTTTTTAGGATGGCGATTTCACGGGGGGCAAGGGGCTCGCCGTGAGCGGCAGGGGGCATGCGCTCTTCGGGAATCGATGAGGTGATACGGCGGATCACTTCGGATTGGGCGGGGCTGCCGGGGACGATGATTGATTTGCCGGACTGGGATTTACCGAGGGCGGTTTTCTGATAGATGAAACTCACGCCGCCGGCGTTTTTGACGCCGCCGTGGCAGGCGGTGCAGTGCTGAGTGAAGATGGGGCGAACGTGCTCGTTGAAGCTGATCTGCGCGGGCAGGGCGGTCTCGGTCTGCGGCAACTTTTTCGCGCAGCCGGTGATGACGGCGATCCAGCTGACGAGGGTGAGCGTCAGGAGTTGGAGTGGGCGGAGGGGGGAATTGGACGGGGAGGGCAAGGCGGGAGGCAAAGGGCTGGGGGCAGAGGCGGTGGGGCAGGTGTTTTTAACCACGAAAGGGCTTCGACTACCGTCTACGCACTGGAGGGCTGACGCAATGGGGAGGAGACGCAAGGGCGGTGGGGGAGGTGTTTTTTTTACAGGAGGTAACGGAGAGAACAGAGGGCTGATGCGATGGGGCTGAGGGGCAGGATGTTGTCGGGCGTAAAGCCCGACCCACGTCGGAGAGGGGGGCTGAGGGGCAGCGGTGACCTTTAACCTTTGGCCGAGGAGCGGGTTTTTACAGAAGGAAATAAAGGTAAGTAAGGGCTGACGCGCGGTCGATTTTTTGAGAGAGGATCTGAGGGGGGCTGTTTTCTGGGAGGCAGGATTGGGCGTCGTCGAGCGATGTCCCTAGAATCTTTGAGGCAACGGACGCCGGCTGAAGCTCAGCGCCACGGTTGGTCGTTAGCGGCTTTTGTCGTTGGCTAGGATTTGGAAGAGCTCGGATTCTAGTTGTTGGGCAAGTTGGGTTTCGTAGTGGATGCGGTCGTCGGTTTCGCTGGGGTCGGTGGCGAGGTTGAAGAGCTGCCAAGGGGGCGAGAAGCGTTTGCCTTTGGGCAGTTGGCGTCCGCCGGAGCCGTTGCCGAAGACCATTTTCCAATCGCCGTCGCGGAGGGCGAACATGCCGCTACCGGAATGGTGCACCACGGGGGCGCGTTTAAATTTGGTGGGGTTGCCGAAGAGCAGGGGCGTGAGGTCGAAACTGTCGGGGGCAGCTTCCTCGGGAGGTGGGAGTTTGGCGCCGGCGAGGGCGGAGGCAGTGGCGAATAGATCGACGTGGCAGATGGTGGCGTCGGACGTGGAACCGGCGGCAATTTTGCCGGGCCAGCGGGCGAAGAAAGGGACGCGGTGGCCGGCTTCCCAGATGTCGGCCTTGGTGCCGCGCCAGGGGCCGTTGGCGGTGTGGTTGCCTTCGTAGTAGGCTTGCACGGATTCGTCGCTGACGTGGTCGGGTTCGTTGGTATCGGTGAGGCGATACATGAATGAGCCGTTGTCGCTGGTGAGGAAAACGATGGTTTCTTCGGCGATGCCGGTGTCGTCGATTGCGTCGAGGATTTGGCCGACGGTCCAGTCGACTTGCACCACAAAGTCACCGTAAGAACCCAGCTCAGTGGAGCCTTGGAAACGGGGGTGAGGCATGACGGGCTTGTGGGGGGCGGTGAGGGGGAAATAGAGGAAGAAAGGGGAGCCTGTTTTCGCTTTTTTGGCGATGAAGTGAGTGGCTTGGGCGGTGATTTCGTCCATGCAGTCCATGATGGAGAAGTCTGATCCGAGTTCGCCTGGGCGGAGGTAACCGGGGAAGCCGTTTCTAGGTTGGGTGCGTTCGGGGAGTCCGGTGATGCGGTGGCCGTCGATGTAGATGTAAGGGGGGAAGTCGAGGGAGGCGGGGATCACGAGGGACGTTTCGAATCCGACGTCGACGGGTGAATAAGTGAGGGGCATGTGCCAGAGCCATTGGTCGCCGTCCTTCTGGAATCCGAGACCCAGATGCCATTTACCGATGACGCCGGTGTGGTAGCCTTGGTTTTGGAGGTGGGAGGCGACGGTGGGGCGGTCGGGTTCGATGAGCGGGGTGCCGTAGCCGTTTTGGACGCCGGCTTTTAAGCGGCTGCGCCAGCTGTAGCGGCCGGTGAGAGTCGCGTAGCGGGTAGGCGTGCAGACGGCGGAGGGCGAGTGGGCGTCGGTGAAAGACATGCCCTCGGCGGCGAGCCGATCGATGTTGGGCGTGGGGATGGTGGAGGCCGAATTGAGGGCCTGGACGTCGCCGTAGCCGAGGTCATCGGCGAGAATGAAGACGATATTGGGCGCGGCGGTGGCAGTGGCAGCGAGACTGATGAAGAACGCGGCGACTAGGGCGACGACGAGGGTAAGTCGAATACGGGGCATATCAAACGGTGGGGCATGCTGGCGGGCGAATCTAGGGGAAAGGTGAGGCGGCAGGGATTTTTTAATCACGTCGATGAACGGAGTGAATGGCCTGACATGGACACGACGAAGCGCGAGAGCGCGCAGGTGGTGCGCCGGGACGGCGTGCCCCGGAGGGGTGATGAAGTGGGTGCCCGTTGGGCTACTGAAGAACAAAGGCTCCGTCTGCCGACTACGCAGTGGAAACTGAGGGGCAGGGGGCTTTTACAGGAGAGAACAGAGAGAACAGAGTATTCGGGGAATCGGTGATTTTGGATTGGGTTGACGCGACGGTGGTGGGGCGGGTTGGTTTTTTACCCAAGGCCGCGAAGGGAAACGTTGATGGTGGGTGGCGGTGAGGTTGCCGGTAGGATGGGGCCGAGCGGGAGTTCGGTGGGTCAGAGGCCGGCAACTAGGCGGTCCGAGGCTGAGAGGCAGGAGCGGGCGTCGTCAAGCGCCGCCCCTACGCCGAGAGGCAATGAACGGTGGGGCCGGGGCGGCGGGGGTGGGGCAGAATGGCTGAGAGGCAGGAGCGGGCGTCGTCAAGCGCCGCCCCTACGCCGAGAGGCATTGAACGGTGGGGCCGGTGCGGCGGGGGTGGGGCAGAATGGCTGAGAGGCAGGAGCGGGCGTCGTCAAGCGCCGCCCCTACCGTTTAGCCGGCACGGAGGTTGAGGCCTTTGATGTGGTCGCAGCCGGGGGTCTTTTTAATGCGGCTGAGGAAGAGTCGGCGGTTGTTGGAGAGTTCTTGTTTGGCGACGGAGTTGGAGACAATCACCACGAGCCAGCCGGATTCACTGATTTCGGCGACGTGGGAGTAGGCGGCCAAAGTGGGGGTGACGAGGGCACCCCAGTTGTCCCGGAGGGCTTGGGCGGGGGACGACTCGCCGATGTGGAATTTGTTGACGAGGGCGGCGATGAAGTCGCCGGCGGGTTTAGTGGCTCGTTTGACCTGACGGCGGGGGGCCACCGTGGGTATGCCGCGAAGGTCGCCGATGAGCTCTTCGGCGAGTTTGCTGAAATGGGAGTTAGTCGGTTCAGCCATGAGTAGGGGGGGAGCGTCTCATTGAATCGACCGCGGGGTCTAGTGTTTTGTATAAAATGACGGTCGAGGGGATGCTTGCGCTGTCCGGGGGGGCTAATCGACTATGTGCTCTATGATCATTAACTTACCCCTAGTTAAAAATTTCTTTCGCCGTGGCAGCGTGGTTAGCGCTTTGGTGGGGGTCGTAATGGCAAGTTCGATGCTGCAGGCAAATCCAGTGCACTACCCAGCGGGGGAAAATGCGCGCGGGAAGAAATTGGTGCTGATCGCGAGTGATCATGAATATCGCGCGGAAGAAACGATTCCGGCGTTGGCGCGAATTTTGGCGCGTCACCATGGCTTCGATTGCACGGTGTTGTTCGGCTTGAATGAGGCGGGCGAGATCGAAGCGGGCGCTTCGAATGTGCCGGGGCTGGAAGCGTTGGCGGATGCGGATGGGTTGGTGATGTTTGCGCGGTTCTTGGCCCTCCCGCCTGAGCAGATGAAGCACATCGATGCTTACTTGAATCGAGCCGGGCCGGTCGTGGGGTTACGCACCACGACCCATGCATTTAACTATCCTGAAGGGCGGGAGGATGATCCGTTCTACAAGTATCATTTTCGTTATGAAGGAGACGACTACATGGGCGGTTTTGGGCATCAGGTGTTGGGCCAGTCCTGGGTCGGTCACTACGGCAAGAATCACCAGCAGAGCACGCGGATTACGGTGATTCCGGCGCAGGTGGCGCACCCGATTTTACGGGGAGTGGAGTCCGTGCATGTGCAGGCGGGTGGTTACAATGCGGAGCCGGCGGGGGATTGGACTATTCTGACAATGGCGCAGCCGTTGATGACGATGTTGCCGGATGGCACGCCTGATGAAACTAAGCCGCCGATGGCCAGTGAGTGGACTCGCACTTATCAGGGAGATGCCGGGAAAGAGGGGCGGGTCTTCACGTCTTTATATGGCGCGTCAGAGGATCTGGTGAATCCGGGGTATCGCCGGATGATGATCAATGGCGTGTATTGGTCGTTGGGGTTGGAGGACCAAATCCGGGCAGACTCCAAAATCGATTTTCTGGGTTCTTATCAGCCCAATACGTTCGGGCAACGGCTAGAAGCCAAGGGCGTGAAGCCGGCGGATTATGACGGGTTTGTGAGTCCGATTCCGGCGAATCACAATACGGCTAGGCCGGAGTGATGGGGAGATGTTTTTTAACCACGAATGGACACGAAAGGCTTCGTCTACCGACTACGCACTGGTTTTTCCAAAGTAGGTAAGGGAGGGCTTACGCGGTGGTTTTTTTGGGATGGCTGAGGGGCCGCGGGGGGCGGGCGTAAAGCCCGACCCACGTCGGAGCGGGGACCTGATGGGTGGCGCAACGGAGGGGCTTTAGGGGCGGACTACGGAGTGGCCCTGGTCTCGGTATTGCTGGAGTAGGGCGTCCATGGCTTGCACGATCTGCGGGTATTTTTCGCTGAGGTTGACGCGTTGCTCGAGGTCGTTGGCGAGATCGAATAAGAGCACGTCGGAATCGAAGTCTTCGTAGCCGCGGAGCTGCTTAAATTCATCGGGCATCTTGGATTGTTCGCCGGACTTGTGATTGATGTAGAGCCATTGGTTTTGGCGGAGTCCCCAGATCTTTTCGGAGGTGTTTTGGACCGTGGCTTCTCGCAGGGGGGAATCGCGTGACTCACCTTGCGCGATTGAGAGGAAGTTGTAGCTGTCGGGAGCGGAATTCGCCGGGAGGTCACTCTGCGTGACGGCGGCGAGGGTGGCCATGATGTCGACCTGAGAGATTACTTCATCGCTAGTGGAACCGGCGGACACTTGGCCGGGCCACTTGATGATGAAAGGCACGTGGTGGCCGCCTTCCCACACGTCGCGTTTGAGTCCGCGCAGGTCGCCCATACTGAAGTGACCATATCGTTGCGCGCGTTCGAAGGCGTAAGTCTCAGGACCGTTGTCGGCGGTGAAGATGACGATGGTATTTTCCGAGAGTCCTGTGGCTTCGAGGGCTTGGAGAACTTGTCCGGCGACCCAGTCCGATTGATAGACAAAATCGCCGTAGGCTCCGGCCGAAGATTTGCCGATGAACTCTTCGTTGGGGATGATGGGGGCGTGGGGTGAAGGCAGCGGGAAATAGAGGAAGAAGGGTTGATCAGTCTTTTGACGTTCGATCCAACTGACCGCCTTTTTGGTGAGGGTCGGGAGCACATCGTAAGGGTTCCAGCCGTCGACCATCGGGCCGGGGCGGAACTCCCAGTTACCTTCGAGGGTGTCGTAAGGCATGTTGTTGATATCGACTTCGCTGGTCGGAATTTCGAGCATGCGATCGTTCTCTACCCAAGCGTAGGGAGGGAAATTGATGGTGCCGTCGCCGAAGTAATAATCGAACCCGCGATCGAGGGGGCCACCGGTGATCGGGCCGCTCCAATCGATATCATCAGGGCGATAGTATTCGCGCAGGCGGTTCCACTGTTCGACCCGGCCCGTGGGCTCGTTTTTGAACGTCCAGTTCCAGCCTAGGTGCCACTTGCCGATGGCGGCGGTGGTGTAGCCAGCTTGTTGGAGCATCTGAGGGAGAGTGTAATCAGAGTCTTTGAAAAACGGAGGGCCGAACGATTGGGTGATGCCGTGTTGGCGGCGCCAGTGGTAGGTGCCGGTGAGGAGAGCAAATCGACTGGGTGAGCAGATGCCGGACGAACTGTGAGCGTCGGTGAACCGCATGCCTTTCCGAGCCAGTTGATCTAGGTTGGGCGTGGGGATTTTCGAATCTGGATTCTGGATATTCAGATCTCCGTAACCCATGTCATCGGCGTAGATGATGACGATGTTCGGGCGATTGGACGCGGCGGTGGCGACGCCCGCGAGGATCGAAAAGAGGAACAGGAGGGGACGGAAATTCATGGGATAATTATTGAGGGAGAGCCTGCGAGACCTTGACGTTGTCGTAGGAGACGTCGCCATCGAAGCCGCCGGCTTGGAAACCGAAGTTGGTCTTCTTTTCGGTCAGGCTAAGGTGCCGAGCTTGGATGGTTTGGCCGTTGATCTGCATGGCGATTTGGTCGCCGATGAGTTCGACGATGACGTGATACCATTGGCCGGGAAATAACTTCAGTTGCGCGGTATCGAGGGCAGTGGTTTTCTCAGACCAATTCTCTTGGAGGGGATCGATTCCTTGGTCGCGTTTTTCGGCGGCCATTTGTTCGCGTTTCTTTTGCTCGAGGATCTTGGAGACGGCGAAGGAGTCGAGGCGGATGACCGCTTTGGCGAGGTGGACGAGATCGTAATTGATGAGCAGTTGGGAGAAGGCGTCACCTTCAATTTTGACGTCGAATTCGTAGATGACGTCTTGGTGATCGAGGAAGATTTTACGGAAGGCGGTGTGATTGTCGGCGGCTTGTTGGCGACCGCGTAGACTTCCTTTGACGATGGCCCAATCGCCGACGCCGACGGTGAATTTCGGCGGGAGCACGGCGGAACCGTTGAAGTCTTCAGCGAGCAGAATTTTGCCGGGCTGGGAGATGAGATACTCCTCTGCAGATGCGAGAACGGGGCAGAGTCCGATGAGAGAGAAGGCGAGGTGGGGTAGGAACTTCATCCAGGGAGGAATCGAGGGTTAGCGGGGGGTGACTTTGAGATTGGCGAAGTGAGCGACGGTCGATCCTTCGAACCAGAGAGCGATGCTCCCGGTGGCGTCGGGGCCGGATTTTACGTCGTTGATGATGAGAGAAGGTTGATCGCGATTATCGACGAAAATACGGGTCTTTTCGGCATCGACCTCGATGCGCAGGTGAATCCAGGTGTCGGGCGTGATGTCAACGTAGGTCTCGTAACGGGAAGGTGTTTCGGTGCGAAGTTTCCGCCAGCCGTGATCAGGGTGGGAGATGTATTGGAGGGAGTGATTGCGGCGTTCTTGATCCTCGGCGCGTCCGTTGGTGGGACGGATATAGAAACAGTCGTAGATGGCGCGGTCGGGTGGGACGCGAAAGGCTACGCCGACGAAACCGCGGGTGCCACCGGAGGCATTAGGGCTGGGTGAACCGGCGACATCGACTTCGATGGTGCCGTTGCCGAAATTGAGGCCATCGAGGAGGGCGAGGTGATCGAGCCGGTTGCCGTCACTGCGAATGGAGTCTTCCGGGGTGACAAGGCGCAGGGCGGAGCGACCTTGGAAGGTGACGGCGGAGGCGGCGGCGTGGTGGAGGGTGAGGCCGGCGGCGGATTTTAGGGGGAGGGATTTGGCGAAGAGCGAGGCGGGGAGGATGAGGGCAAGAGCGAGGAGGACTTGGGGGAGGCGCAAGGGGCTTTTAGGATTGGGCTGACGCGGGGGAGGAGAGGCAGGATTGTTTTTTAACCACGAATGGACACGAAAGGCTTCGTTTACCGACTACGCACGGAGGTGTTTTTTTGAGCGGAGGGGCAGTGATCGTGGGGCAGGGCAGCTTTTTACAGAAGGAAACAAAGGTAAGGAAGGTCTGACGCGGTGGCGGTGGGTTGTTTTTTACAGGAGAGAACAGACGGCTGACGCGGTGGAGGGGAGGCAGGACTTTTTAACCACGTCTCTGAACGTAGTGAATGGTATGAAATGGACACGACGAAGCGCGAGAGCGCGCAGATGGTGATGACGGAGCGCGGCAGCGCGTAGGATGGTAAGGAACGAAGTGACTTGCCCCGGAGTGAACGAAGTAAGCGGAGGGGGTGAAGTAAGCGGGCGCCCACCGGGCGCGGAAGGAACAAATGGGTGCCCAGAATGGGCGATTGAAGAACAAAGGCTCCGTCTACCGACTACGCCACTGAGGGGCTGACGCGGTGGTGTTGTCTTGGGTGGCGGAGGGGCAGGGTGTTGTCGGGCGTAAAGCCCGACCCACGTCGGGGTGGAGGGGCTGGCGGAGGGGCAGGATGTTGTCGGGCGTAAAGCCCGACCCACGTGGGGGAGGGTTGGCGGAGGGGCAGGATGTTGTCGGGCGTAAAGCCCGACCCACGTCGGGGCTAGGAAGCGGTGAGGGCGGTTTGGCGTTCGTAGAGGGAGCGGTAGAGGTCGCTTTGAGTCATGAGGTCGGCGTGGGGACCTTGGGCGACGATGCGACCTTGGTCGAAAACGAGAATCATGGAGGCGTCGCGAATGGTGCTGAAACGATGAGCGATGATGAGCACGGTCTTGCCGACGACGAGTTGCCGGAGGGCTTTTTGAATCGCGTCTTCGCTTTCGGAATCAAGGGCGCTGGTCGCTTCGTCGAGAATGAGGATGGGGGCATCGCGCAGGAAAGCTCGGGCGAGGGCGAGGCGTTGACGCTGACCGCCCGAGAGCGAGGCGCCGCGTTCACCGACGATGGTTTCGTATCCGTTGGGTAATGACACGATGAAGTCATGCGCGAAGGCAGAGCGCGCGGCATGTTCTACCTCTTGGCGCGTGGCAGCGGGTTTGCTGACGAGGAGGTTATTGAAGACGGTATCGTCGAAAAGAACGGCCTCTTGCGAGACGATGGCAATGTGGCGCCGGAGATCGGCGATGCGCAGGTCGCGGATGTCATGGCCATCGACTTTGACTGCGCCATGGCCGACTTCATAGAAGCGCGGCACGAGGTTAGCGAAAGTCGATTTGCCCGCGCCAGATGGGCCCACCAGAGCGCATACGGTGCCCGCCGGAATGTGCACTTTGATAGCGCTCAACACGGGTTCGGAATCGCGGTAGGCGAAACTCACGTCATCGAACGTCACGTCGCCTTTGAGTCGCTCGATCTCGCGCGGTTCGGCGGGATCGGTGATGGCGATGGGTTCATTGAGAATGACCTCAATGCGCTCGAGGGCGGCTTGGCCTTTCTTGAGTTCGTTGTTCAGTCCGCCGAGCTTTTTGATGGGTTCGTAGCTGAGGTAAAGGGCGGTGATGAGGGCGAGGAACGACTCTAGCGGCACGTTGGCGCGGTAAGCGTAAATAAGCGTGATGGAGATACCGATGGCCGAGATAATCTCGATAGCGGGATTGAGCGCTTGTTGGTATTTCACCACCTTCATCTGGAAGCCGACGAGAGCGTTGCTGATGACGCGAAATTTGGCGACTTGCGCCTCTTCGAGACCGAAGGCGCGCACCTCACGAGACGCACCGAGATTTTCGCTAAAGCGGCCGGTGATGGAGCCCAGTTCCTGTTGAACTTGCTGGGCCCGCCGGACGAGTTTTTTGCCGACGAAACGGATGGGCAGCACACAGAGAGGAACGACGGCGAGGCAGACGAGCACGAGGATTACGCCGCGCTCGTTGAAGGCCACCCAGACCAAGAAACCAACGGAGCCAAGGAGCGTGGCGGGTTGGCGGATTATCTCGTTGGCGGCGAAAGTGAGGGTGGTTTGGAGTTGATTCGTATCGGCGAGGCCGCGGGAAATGAGATCGCCGGTGGATTGTCGCTGGAGGAAGGAAAGCGGGAGCCGCTGTAAGTGGGCGAAAAAATCGAGGCGTAGTTTTTCGAGGACTCGGACGCCGGCGAATTGGACGAGAAAGACGTTAAAGTAGCCGGCGATGCCGCGGATGGTGAAGATGAGCGGAAGCCAAGCCGCGATGAGGACGAGTTCCCAGACGGTGAGGGGCGCGGCGGTTTCGGAGAAGATTTGCGGGAAAACCCACTTCATCATCAGCGGAAGGCCGGCGCCATTGGCGGCGCCGTAGATGAGCCCACAGAAGAGGGCGACGAAAAGGGGGCCTTTGACCGGCTTGAGGTAGCCGAGAAACGGTCGGAAACGGTTCATGATCCGGGAATTGCTCCGAGCCGAATCAGTCCTTGGAAGACCGAACGTCGAGGGCGTCGCGGAGACCGTCGCCCAAGAAATTGAGGGAGAACAGCGTCAGCGAGAATACGGTGCCGGGGAAGATGAGTAACCAAGGGTATTCTTCCATCTTTTCGGCGCCGTCTTTGATGAGCACGCCCCATGAGCTGAGAGGGGGCTGCACGCCGAGACCGAGGAAGCTGAGGAAGGCCTCGAGCAACATGACGGCGGGGATCGTGAGGGTCGTGTAGACGATGATCGGGCCGAGCACGTTGGGAATCATGTGCCGGAAAATGATTCGACGTTTGCCGAGTCCGAGGGATCGGGCGGCTTCGATGAATTCCATTTTCTTGAGGGTCATGATTTGACCGCGGACGATCCGGGCCATGGTGAGCCATTCTACCGCGCCGATGGCGAGGAAGAGGAGCCAGATTTCACGGCCGAAAAAGACCATCAACAGGATCACGAAGATCGTGAAAGGCAGGGCATACATGATGTCGACGATGCGCATCATGAGCGAGTCGATCTTGCCGCCAAAGAAGCCGGCGACGGCGCCGTAGACGACGCCGATGGTCAGCGCCACGGCGGTGGCGCAGAGGCCTACGCCGATGGAGATCCGACCGCCGACGAGCAGGCGCACGAGGAGGTCGCGGCCAAGCTGGTCGGTGCCGAGCCAGTGGACCATGGTCGGAGGCGAGAAGGTGTTATCGAGGTTATTGTCCTCGTAGCCGTAGGGGCTGAGCCAGGGGCCGACGATGCAGGCGATGGCGAGCACGATGAGCACGGTACCGCCGAAGACGGCGATTTTGTTCTTCGATAGCCGGTGCCAAGCATCGCGCCAAAGGGAGGAGCCTTGTTCGAGGTCTTCGACCTGGGGAATGCCGGACGGAAGTTTGTCGGCGGAAGGGGAAAGGGAGGCAGACATGGTGGGCTTAATCGAATTTGAGCTTCGGGTTCAGCCACACCTGCACGACGTCAACGATGAGGTTGAGCACGATAATGAGGGTCGCGTAAAGGATGACGGTGCCGAGGACCAAGGTGTAGTCCCGGTTGAAGGCGCTGTTGACGAATTCACGGCCGAGGCCGGGGATTTGGAAAATCGTCTCGATGACAAATGAGCCGGTGAGGATACCGGCGATGGCGGGTCCGAGAAACGAGACGACGGGGAGGAGGCCGCCGCGGAGGGCGTGGCGCAGGATGACGCGGGTCTCGCTGGCTCCTTTGGCGCGGGCGGTGCGGATGTAATCCTGATTGAGGATTTCCAGCATGCCGCCGCGAGTGAGGCGGGCGACGTAGGCGGAATAGACGAGGCCGAGGGTCGCGGAGGGGAGGACGCGGTCGGCGTTGGTATACCAACCGGAGGCGTTAAACCACCCGAAGTTGATGGCAAAAACGAGGACAAGGATGGGACCGAGGACGAAGGTGGGGATGCAGATTCCGGTCATCGCAATGGATGAACTCACGTAATCGAGCCAGGTGTTACGTTTCACCGCGGCCAATACTCCGAGCGTGATGCCGAAGACAAGGGCCACGGTGAGGGAGATGAGGCCGAGTTCGAGGGAGACCGGGAGCTTGTCGGCGATGATCTCGTTGACGGTGCGATTCGGGTATTTGAACGAGGGGCCAAGATCGCCCTGCAAGAGACTACCGAGGTAGTCGAAGTATTGCTGGTAGAGCGGTTTGTCGAGGCCGTAGTGAGCTTCGAGGTTGGCTTTGATTTCCGGGGTAACGGCTTTTTCGGAGGTGAAAGGGCCGCCGGGGACAAACCGGATCATGAAGAATGTCGCCGTAATAATGATCAGGAGGACCGGAATGGTCTCAAGAAGGCGACGGGCTATAAATCGAAACATAGTTAGGGGAGGCTGCGGGGACCGTGAATGAACCTGATCAGATAGCCACAAAAAGGCATCAAAAGCACAAAAACAACGAAATCGTGATTTCCGGGAAGGAAAGGGGCCGAGAGGCAGGGTTTTTTAACCACGAATGGACACGAAAAGGCTTCGTCTACCGACTACGCACTGGAAACTGAGGGGCAGGGGGGGGGGTTACAGAAAGGTAACAAAGGTAAGGAAGGGCTGACGCAGCGGCAGGGGG
>Ga0075118_10000492_pt1 | contig 36139 bp, 32 predicted proteins | sample AntAceMetag02UKE_FD_69794 | JGI IMG/M metagenome (GOLD analysis project Ga0075118, IMG submission 69794) | Saline lake microbial communities from Ace Lake, Antarctica - Antarctic Ace Lake Metagenome 02UKE | ecosystem: Environmental > Aquatic > Non-marine Saline and Alkaline > Saline | place...
GCGGGGACGCACCGGCATGACCCGCTGCAGTTTCCCCATCAAATACATCTGCGGCTCAATCGAACTATCCGGCCTCATAATGTGAACCATCGGCGGAGCGCTTGAACTCACTTGTCCGTAAATCGCCTGGTTAAACGCCGATTCGGGCAGCTGAAAACGCGTATCGTTTTCCACTGGATCGACGACAATCCGCAATCCGATCAATCTCGGAGTGCGCACCATCGCATTCATGATCCCATCGATCTCGTGGCACGCCACCATCAGATCAACCGCCTCAAATCCGGTGCCGGCCAATCGACCTTGCTGATCCACTGGCATCATTTGAACCGCCAGGCCACCTACCGTCGCACAACCGCCAAGAAACAACCCTAGACCCAAGACCGCGCATGACCAAAATTTCTTCAACGTATTCATCGACGCTCCACTCTATGCCTAAACGCACTTCGATGATCGAGCCGATAAAACCAGCTCAGCCTTAAGATACCCCTCGATCACGCGCTGGTTAAAGCGAAGTCAAAACGTCCCATCGCCTCATAGTTCAGGTTGAGTCTCAGTCGGTTTCTCTCCACGGTGCTCCCATGTCGACCACACCTTTTCGTCGCCCTTCGCTGATTATCGCCCTCATCGCAGGGCTTTTTTCGAGCCAGAGCGCACTCGCCCAACCAGCCGAAATCACCTCGCTCCGAGATAAAGCGGAAAAAGGAAATTCGATTGCCCAATACAATCTCGGCCTCAGTTACGCCACCGGGCGCGAAGTTACTCCCGACCTGTCCGAAGCCTATCTTTGGCTCTCGCTGGCCGCCACCAATGGCACCACCGGCAAGGCCCTCAATACCCTGCTCGAACAAATGACCCCGGCCCAACTCGACGAAGGTCGACGCCGCCTCGCGTCGCACCGCACCACTCATTCGCTCGCCACCAATACTGTGACGCTTGAAGCCCAATCCTCAGACACCGTCAGCCAGGAATCAGGCGAAAACCAACTCAGCTCCGAACTCGCCCTCGCATGGCAAGAATCCGAAGAACTCAAAACGCGTCTCATCGAAGCGACCGAAGCTCAAAAAATTACTGAAACCGAACTGAGCGCCAACGCGACCGAACTGGCCTCCCTCCGCGTAAAAGTGGCAACCCTCCAAAACACCAACGCGCAAAACTCTCACAGCGTAAATGCGGCGGCCATTCTCCAACGCGAAATCACCCAGCTTAAATCGGCCTCCACAGATCTCGGAACCGAGAACCAGAAATTGGAAGACATCGCAGCTCAACGTGGACGCGAACGCGATACGGCCCAACGCGACCTCTCTTCAGCCCAGGCTCGCCTTGCTACCCTCACCCGCGACCATCAAACCCTTCAGGCCCAAGTCGCTTCACTCAAAAACGCCGATCAAGAACAACTCGCTACCGCTCGAGCACTCGACAATACCCGCACAGAACTAATCGCCGCACGCAAAAGCCTCACCGCGATCAATCAAGAGCAAACCAAACTTCAGAACCTGCTCGAGAATGCCAAAAGCACCAACTTGGGCCTCCAAAGCAAACTGCAGAACGCGTTGAACGCCGCAGCAGCCTCTGACTCCACCGACACCGCTAAGATCAAATCACTCAGCGACGACATCGCCACCCTGACCAAGCGTCTCAAAGCAGAGCAGACCGCTCACGCCGCTGCCAACTCTCGTTACGAAAGCATCACGCAAGAACTCTCGACCACCCACCACGCCCTTTCCTCCGGTGCCGATGAATTGGTCGCCCTGCGAATCAAAGTGGGCCAACTCGAGTCCAACAATCGCGACCGACTCACCGCAGAAACCAGCGCCCTTCAAAACGAAATAGATCAACTCCAGAAGCAGACTGCGACCCTCAGCTCGAACAACCAGCGACTGGAAGATGTTGCTTCCGAACGCGGAAGAGAAATCGCCGATCTCAACAGCTCACTCGATGACACCCGTCAGCAATTCACCGAAATCAGCGAGGCCCAGCTCAGCTTGAAAAACGAGCTCCTCAACGCTCAGACCAATTTAAGACAATCCCGCGACGACGCTACCGATGTCCAATCTCAGCTCGTCACCCTCCGTCAGAAAGACTCTGCGCAACAGCAACAGATCGCCCGCGCCGAGAGCACTCTAAACTCTCTACGTGATCAGCTCGAAGCCGCCCAGCTCGCCGCGGGCCAACCCGATCCTGCTGCCACCCAACGCATCACCTCACTCACGAGCGATTTGGATTCTCTCCGCAACGAACTCGTCGAAGAGAAGACCGCTCATTCTCAGGCACAGGATCGCCTCACCGCCCTCTCGGCCAGCCTAAAGGGCGCGCGACAGGAACTCTCCGTTGCCCAAACCAACACTACTCAATCACAATCAGAAATTGCCCAACAAAAGGCTCTCCTCGTCGATCAACAGCAACTGCTCACTGATCTGAATGCCGCCAAAGTCTCCCAACAGCGACAACTGGTCTTCGCTCAGGATAGCATTGAAACCCTAGAGACAAATCTCGCCGACGCTAGAGACACCGCCGCTCAACCTGACCCTCAAGCTCTCGCTCGAATCACTGAGCTGCAGGAGGAAATCAGCACTCTCAATCGCCAACTCTCGCAAACCGTATCGGCTGGTGACGAAGCCGATACCCAGCTGAGCCAACTCGCGACAACCATGCAGGGCCTTCGCGATGAATTGGCCGATGCACGCAGCGATAACGTCACCACGCGTCAACAGATCGCTCGACTCGAGAATGCCGCACCCCAGTCCGACAGCGGAGCCACTGCTCGCCTGAACACGTTGACCGAAGAACTTAAGGACACGCGCAATCAGCTCACAAAACAAACCACCGCTAGTGAAGAGGCCACCAAGCAGCTCGATGATTTGGTCACAGAACTTGGCTCTACCCGCGCCCAAATCTCCCGACTAAAAGACGCGAATATCGTTCTCAGCACACGCCTTGATAACACCGCCAAGAACGCCGATCAGGAAGTGACCTCGCGCCTAGAATCCGCTACCGTCGCGCAACAAGCAGCGGAAAGCAAAGTGGTTTCCCTCCAAGCGGAACTCACGTCGGCCCAAGCCGCACTCGCTGCAGTTCAATCGACATCGGACAACGACAATCAAGATGCCGCCCTTGCCACCCTGAGTGCACAGATCGATACCATGAGCACCTCTCTCGGACAGGAGCAGACCGCACGCGAAAGCGCCGAACAACAAGTCGCATCCCTCAATCAGGACCTCTCCGATCTTCGCAATCAACTCTCGCAATCCAAAACTCGTATCAACGAGCTGGCCGCTACCACGGCCGCAGACAACTCTGTCGAAACCACTGCCCTGGAGGCCGAAGTTTCCGAAGCGCTCAGCAACTACGCTCTGCTTCAAGAAGAGAACGAATCGTTGAAGGCTGACTCCGCTGCTCTGACCGCGCAAATCGCTACCCTTGAAGAACAACTCGCTTCCGACCTAGAGTTCGAGCAACCCGAGGAAGTCGCCATTGCTGACGATAGTGAGATGCTCGCCCTGCAAGCGCAGCTTAGCCAAACTCAAAGCGAACTTAACAACGCCCGCAGCGACAGCGACTCTCTCCGCAACCGCCTGCTCGCACTTCGCACTGCCCCGACCCGACCAGGTTCAGCTGCCGCCACCACTCTGCGACGTCCGAGCGCACCGCAACCCACTCGCAGCGCCACGACTTCCGGTCCACGCACACATACCGTGGTTTCCGGGGATACCCTTTCCGGCATCTCGGCAAAGTATTACGGCACCAGTCGTCGTTGGGCAGAAATTTACGAAACCAACCGCGCCAAACTGCCCAATGAACGCGCCCTGCGCATCGGCATGACCATCCTCGTCCCCTAAACAAGGATGGTCCCGATTTACCCCATTGCGCGGTAATAATGCGAGTTATAGCGTTGTGATCACAGTCGTGGTTGCCAACCAAGGATAATCTCCACTGTAGTAGCTCCATGCGTTTGTCTTCAATCGGTTCATGCATCGTTTGTGCAGTGCTCATCGCCCTGAGCACAGGCTGCGGCTATATCCATTTCGGTCGCTCTTATACTCCTACCAACAACAACTCAGGTTTGGTCTCGGAAAATAGCGACCTGCGCATGGAGAAGAAAGTTCTTAATCAGGAACTCCTCCTCGCTCATAAGGAAGGTCAAGCTCTGCGGGCAGCTCTCGAAAACCGGCAAACTGGTCAAGGTAACGACAGCCAGCTCGCGCGGCAACTTCAGGAAGCTAACCGTGACCTCAGCAAGCTCCGCAACAATCTCGCACGCCTCCAGACTGAGCGTTCTCGCCTGCGCGATTCCAGCGACCGCACGGACAACATTGAGGCCGCGGAACAAATCGCCCAACTCAAAACTCAACTCAGTATTTCTGAGGGCAAGGTAGACCGCACCCTCGAATCCTACGCCCAACTACAAAGGGAAAACACTCAACTTCGTGATGAAGTCCAACGTGTGCGCAGCACCAATGCAGGCCTCGCGCAGCAAGTTCAGACCCTCTCGCAGCAAAATGAGGAAGTCACCTCCGCACTGTCCCAATTGAATAGCGAACTCCTCGCGCAAACCGATGCTCGCCGAAGCGCCGAGGAACAATCCGACTCCTATCAGTCTCAAATCAAGCTGATCCTCGCGCGAAAATCATCCGAGCCCTCTTCGCTGGATGCTGCGCGTCAATCCAGTGCCTCAGGTGCCGAGGATCTTGATGCCAGCCTGCGTATGGCTCAGAGCAGCAGCCAAGAAGCACCCACCGCCGTTCTCCGCACCAGCCGTGAACGATTACGCCAAGCAGCCGCAAATTCCGCCGCAACTCGTTACCACATCGTCGCTGAGGGCGAGACTCTCGAAACTATTTCGAAACACTACTACGGAACCGCAAAGGAATGGCTAGAGATCTACGCGGCTAACAACGCGCTACTTCGTGGAGGGCGTAAGCTCAAAGTGGGCATGAAGATCGTCATCCCTGAATTGTAAGCCGACCCTCGGACCTTTTACCCGTGCGCACCTTCATCATCATCCTTCTCATCGGCTGTGGGCTCCTCACGCTCGGCATCAGCGTTCGTTCCGGAATCTTTGCCCGTGAAAATCCCGGTCGCCCCATTAACAGCACGATGCGACTCGCCTTGGAAAACAAAGGCATCCCCACGGTCAGCACCGAGGATGCGTTGATCATCGCGCAAAAATACACCGGATCACACAAGCAGCCCTCCGGTCTGATCTGGGTTCCAAGGCGCGCCGGTGAGGGGCCCAAGCCGACGATTGGAGATGAAGTTCTGGTTCACTATGAAGGCAGCCTTCTCGACGGCACGGTTTTTGATAGTTCCTACGAGCGAAATGAGCCTCTCCGCTTTCGGGTAGGCATTGGCGATGTGATCCTCGGCTGGGACGAAGCGTTCATGAACATGCGCAAAGGCGATAAGCGCACCCTGATTTTACCGCATTGGCTCGCTTACGGCGTCAATGGTCGTGAGCCACGCATCCCGCCGCGCGCCACACTCGTGTTTGAGGTCGAACTCCTCGAAATCCGCTGAGACCGCACTTTGCTCGATCACAAACCGAGTAAACTACCGTTCTGCTTAAGCCACTTTTCGGCAGCCTTCCATCCCGGACAAACCTCTTCCACTCGCGCCCAAAAACGTGCGGAGTGATTCATCTCCCGCAGATGCATCAGCTCGTGGTAGATGATGTAGTCGCGCACAAAATCGGGAGTCTGCACCAAACGCCAATTCAGAGAAACCGTGCCGCTCTCCGAGCATGATCCCCAGCGCGAACGCTGATTGCGCACCGAGACCATCTTAACATCGACTCCGCTAATCGCCGCCAATTCCCAAGTGCGGGCGGGCAGCTCGATCTTTCCCCGTCGCGCAAAGTGCGCCTCCAATGTAGGCCGGATATCACCATCGAAACTCGCCACGCGAAACGTATCGGCGGCCAAGCAAACCTGCGGTCGATCACCACCCGAAAATTGCGCGCCCTCCAAAGTAGCACGACGAATCTCCTGCATCTCGCCCCGCCAGAGCACATGCGTGCCGATTACCCACACCTCGGCGGCCCGAGGACGTCGCGCCTGCCGCAAGCGTTCCCGCTCTAGCCATTCACGGTGTTGTTCCACAAACTGCTGCGCACCCCGCTGCGAACCACGTTTAGGAATAGTTGCCACCGCCGTGCCATCACGCTGCAAAGTCAATCGATAGTGCTTCGCCCGCAGGCTGCGTTGGTAAACGACCTCGTTTGAAACCGGAGCCTCGAGCTGCTGGTTCGATGGCGCCACCTCCCCACTCACGGGCGTCTCCATCAAACCGAAAAACTCCTGTTGTGCTCCCGTATTTGGCATCTCAGTCCGCATTCTCGTTTCCAGCTGCCGCTCGTTGACGCCGCAATTTCAACGCGTGCCGAACCGTGCGTAGCTCCCCCTTGTGCCACGGCACCAGATAGATAATCAACAGCTCCTCCAAGCCACCGAGGATTTGCAACCCTAGGGCCCAATGCAAAGGAGCTGCCGAGTAGCCCATCAACAGCGGAATCAAAGAAAAGCCACACGCCACCGCCGAGATCTTTGTGATCCACGTGTGATAGCAAGGCGCGCGACCCAAACGTAATAGCCCGTAAACAATCACCGCGAAAAACATCAGCAGCCCTGAAGCGACCCACGGCAGCTCGCGCCGCATGATCTCCGGCCAAAGCACCGCGATTCCCGCCAGCCCGGTCAACAAAGTTAGGTAGTCAGCCGCACTATCCAATTTGCGCCCAAATTCACTCTCCGCATTTAGCTTCCGCGCCAGATAACCATCCAGCGCATCCGTGGCCAAGGCCAACGCCAGCAACACGGCAAACCACAGTTTCGACCCTGCCATCGCCACGACCAACGCCGTGGGCATCAGCAAAATACGCACCGCACTCAGCAAGTTGGGAAGCGATGATCTGCTCGATTCGGCCATGGTTCTTATGAAAGTCGCACCAAATCCCAACGCGTCAATCTTCCCTCCTCGACTTCCAGCCAGGCAAAGCTCGTGCCCATACTACGTGGATCACTGATACACCCCGGATTGAGCCAGCGCACCCCGTTAATCGTTTCATCGCGCGGCAAGTGTGTGTGCCCATGCAACACCACCTGCACATCAGCCGGCACACGACGCGGGGGAATATGCGTCAGGAAAAATTCCACCCCTTCGCGCCGCAGGGTCAGATCAAGGGGCCAAGATATTTCCGCATCACAATTTCCCAATACTACCCGCACCGGCGGGCCGATCAGCTCAAACTCAACCAGCACCCCCGGATCACACACATCCCCTAAGTGCCAAATCTCATCTGCTTCTTTCAAGAATCCCGGCAGCTTCGCCGGATAGCGTCCATGAGTGTCAGAGAGAACCGCAATAAGCATAAAAATACTTATGCTTAACCCACCCTTATTTGACAGACCTTTTATCTATCTGCCACGGATTCTACCCCAGATTTATAACCACGGATTACACTTGCCGTCGCCGAGGCTATGGCAGGCTGGCAGGCACATAAAAACAAGATTCCAATCCCGCACCTCCGATTCGTTCCCTATTTCCAGTTTCCCATATTTCAATACCTCCCAGCTTCCAAAGCGGGTCGAAGACCCACCTCTACCTTAACGGAATGGTGAAGCTACGTTCTGCTGCATTCCCGCTCAGGTAGGTCTGATGGGAGGAATGCGCTTCATCAGTGTAGCCCTCTGGGTAACGTGGTGGACCATGGATATTGGAAGCGGGTTCGTGCAGATCTTCCGGGAGGTTGCGGACTTCGACCTGGATTTCGTCGTTCGTAATCTCCAACAGCGCATAATCATGCGGAAAGGAGGCCGTGCCTGCCGTGGAGAGGTGCTTGATCCCATTTCTTTCAGTCATCCCTGTGAGGTGTAGATGACCTGAGATCACGAGTTTCACGTTCGATCCGGATGTTTCGACGAGATCGAGAATTTCAACCTCTAAGCAGCGATAAGATCGAAAACCGAAACTTTCAGCCAAAGTCTCACGATCACGGATCGAGACGAGTGGAACATGACATACGAGGAGCTTCGGCACTTCTGGCCGAGTTTCGAGCATGCGCTTAAGCGCAAGGTAACGTTCCTCCCGCCGTTCCATCGTCAGATGATAAGTGCCGGCATTGTTCAACACGACAATCTCAGCCGAACCCGTTTCGATCACGTAATCGAAGCGGTCATTTCCAAAAGCGTCGCGATACGGTTTCTCGTATTCCGCATTTCCTTCCGCTTGTTGAATCTCGTGGTTTCCGCAAACAGGGTAATAAGGAACGACGAGCCGGTCTAAACGTTCCTTAAACGCCTTCATTTCAGTCGTAATCGTCGGGAGATTTTCGCCGTGGATCATATCCCCGGCGAGAATCACAAAATCCACGTCCGTTAAGGACCCGCCTTTCTCAAACTGGGCTAAGATCCATTCGGCGCGGCTATTCGCCCCCGGATACCCCGTGGCCTTCGAGCCGGGATCAAAGTGAGCGTGGAGATCGTTGATGACAGCAAATTTCATGAAGAATACAAATTGGCCACGGAGGCACAGAGACCCGGAGTGCGCGGCTGTTGGGATTTTAGCCGGTAAGTCGCGACCGGAATTCGGGGCGGCCTTTTACGCCGGGCACCTGCAATGTGAAGATCGCGCCATCGAGAGACTCTTTTCCATCTCCACCTGCACTGGTTAAATACATCGTGTCAAAATTGGGTCCGCCGAAAACCACGGAACTCACCTTCGCGACAGGGAACTTGATTTCTTCCAGCACGTGTCCGTCTTGCGCATCGTGTTTGCGAACGCGATAGCCATCCCAACGTGCACTCCAGATATTGTCATCGAGATCGATCGTTAATCCGTCGGTGATACCCTCCTCCTCGTCGGCCTGATACCAGAGGCGGGCGTTGGAGATGTCGCCGGAGGCTTCGTCGTAATCGTAGACGTAGATCTGTTTTCGCGTGGAACAGGTCCAATAGAACTTTGTTCGATCAGCCGTGAATGCCATGCCGTTGGAACAGCCGGTGCCGGTGATCACGCGGCGCACAGAACCATCGGGATCGTAGCGGTAAACACCTCCACTGGTGGGGGTGTTACCTACGGTGCCGGCAAACACACGACCGCGTGGATCGGCGATGACATCGTTGAATCGCGAATCACCCTCTTCGGAGAATTGTGCCACCTCGGTGAGTGAACCATCAGCAGCCATCTTCACTACATCGCTGGTTCGGAACAAAAGCAGCGATCCGTCGGCCTCCTGCGTGAAACCACCGACATTGGGGCCGTCGTAGATTTTCTTGGTCGTGTCGGTCGTGGAATCGTGGCTCCAAATCTCACCACCTGTAATATCCGTCCAAAGGAAACGTTGAGCGTCAGTATCCCAAAACGGGTTTTCAGAGAGGGCGCATGAACGGTTAACAAGAAGTTGAGGAGTGATCATAGGGAAATAGTGATGGTTTCGTGAGCTGATTATTGGAGCGTCCAACCGGCGTCGACCACGAGGTTGGCTCCGGTGGAGGCGCGGCTCACATCGCTGAGATAAAACAGAATATGATTCGCGATGTCGGACGGCATAATCTTGACGGCGAGAGACTGAACCTCGGCGAGGTAGTTTAGGTTTTTCTCGGCCGGTTCACCTTCGAAATATTCCGAGCTCTGAGCCTCTGTAAACACCCAACCAGGGGTGATCGCGTTGATGCGAATGCCATCGCTGCCTAGTTCGCGAGCGAGACCGGTAGTGAGACCGAGGATACCCGATTTACTCGTCGAATAGATCGCGCGACGAGGCACTCCGAGCTGAGGATTAATCGAGGACACGTTTACGATCGACCGTCCTTTCCCGAGGCGGAGAAGAGACGCGCTTTCGTGCAGAATCAGATAGTAGGCGCGCAGATTAATATCGATGATCTGCTGCCATTCCACTGCCCCACCTTGATCGAGCGAAACCTTAGTGTCTACCCCGGCGACATTCACTACATAATCGAGATGCCCCGACGCCGATCCACACGCGGCAACGCACGTTTTCAGCGCAGCAGCATCGCGTAAATCGCACTGATGCGCGGTGAAGTTTTCGTGATCAAGAGTCGCGCCGGCGAAATCGAGGCCATGGACAATTGCGCCGTTTTCGAGCAGCGCTTCGGCGGTCGCGCGACCGATTCCCAAGCTCGTGCCTGTCACCAAGGCGACGCGACCTGCGAGATCTGGCAAGCGAATGCCGGGTCGTGGGGTTTCGTCGAACTGCGATGAGTCTTTCATTACCAATCCACCACCGATCCATCGGCGGCGTAACTGCGTTGGGGCAGTTCTTGTTCAAAGGGATGCTTGTCGATTTCGGCTTCGTTGATTTCGACTCCAAGACCAGGACGTTCGCTCGGGTAAACTTGACGACCTTTCGGCTCAACGCGGAAGCCCCAACTCACGATATCGTCGCGCCAAGGCACGTCTTGGTGAACGGCTTCGCAGATCAGATAATTGGGCGTAGCAAAACCGAATTCGATTGATGCCGCCGTGCTCACAGGACCTTGCGGATTGTGCGGCGCGACCGCGACGCCGTAAGCATTGGCCATGGCGGCGATCCGACGCACTTCGGAGAGGCCGCCGCAATGCGTAATATCGGGTTGAATGATACTCGCGGCACGTTTTTCGAGGAGCTCTTTGAACGCGAACTGTGAGCAAAGACGCTCGCCAGTTGCGATGGGAGTTTTGACTGCGCGAGCGACCGCCGCGATGCCATCCATGTGTTCCGGCCAGCAAGGTTCTTCGAAGAAATAGAGGTTATACGGCTCGAGTGCTTTCGCGAAAATCAAGCCCATCTGCGGCGAAGGTCGCGCATGGCAATCGACCATGATATCAATGTCGTCGCCGACAGCTTCTCGCATCGCAGCGACGCACGCTTCTGCCGCTTTCACCGGACGGTTGCCTTCGATCATCATGCCCTCGGGGACCGGCATGGATTTAAACGCCGTGTAGCCTTGTTCGACCGCTTCGATTGCGAGGTCGCCGAAACGTTTAGCTTCGTTGGTGGAGGTCTCGTAAAAGTCCTCCATCTTCCCGCCGCCGAGGTGACAGTAGAGGCGGATGTAATCACGCACGCGCCCACCGAACAATTGGTGGCAAGGCACGCCGAGCACCTTCCCGAGAATATCCCACAGCGCGAGATCGATACCAGCGATCGCCGTGCCGCGCACCGCGCCATTTCCATGCCAGAAATGTTGCCGATACATTGTCTGCCAGAGGTGTTCGATTCGCCGCGGATCTTCGCCGATCAGCAACACGCTGAGATCCTCAATCGCACCGACGACGGCGCGCGTGTGCCATTCGAGAGTCGCTTCGCCCCAACCAAACAATCCGGGTTGATCGGTCGTGATCTTCACAAACACCCAGTTACGCATCCGGGCGTTGCAGACCTTCGTTTCAATACCGGTGATTTTCATGGGGCAAAGGGGCGACGGCAGCGTCAGTAGGAGAGCTCGATCATTTGGTGCGCGGTAAACTCCGGCACCGTGAATTCAACCAATCCGGCTTTCGCAGAAAAGTCGATGACATCGCCGCTTGGCACGAGCTTCACAGATTTCACGGCGCGCGACACGCGTAGCTTTACCGAGGTATCGCGCAGAGGCACGAGGTCTTCAATAATTTCAACGTTCTGCCCGTTAAATTCTCCACGCACACTAGTCGGCGCATAGAGCAAATGAGCAACGTAACGGCGTTCCTTCTTTTGCTCCATCACGTTGATACGCCCACCCGTCGGCAGGTTTGTTTCAACAGGCAATTTGCCCGCGAATAGCTCGCGTAAGGCTGCTTCGAAAAAGTCGCGATACAGCGGCTGCCCATAAGTGCGGTAGGCGGTGAACAGGTTGTGCGCGAAATACGCGATCTGCTTTCCAATCACCGCGGCAGGGGAAACTTTACCCGGCGCATCCGGTGCATGTTGATGCGAGCAGTAGTGCCGCCAAGTGCGGTTGAAGTAGGTCTCTTTTCGCTCGGCGAGGATCTTGGCCTTGCTGGGCTTGATTTCATACGCGCCGCCTTTGATCACGATGCCTGATTTAACCGCGATCTTCGGCGTGCGCGATGTCGCGACGAGGTAATCAGGATCATTGGTGGAACGGCCCAAGAGTTTGGCTCCAGCATCAAGGGCAAAATCGTCATGCGCTTCATTCAGCAGAGCCGAACCTGCGCCGATAATCTTGCCGCCAGCCGCGAGATATTTTTTCGCTTTGGCCGCATTATCCGGAGTCATCACAAAACCGTCCGGCAGCACCACGAGCTCAAAGCCCGTCCATGTGCTTTGTTCATCGAGGATCACGAATGGCTGATGCAACTCCAGCAACATCCGCCCTACTCCTTCGTCGCCATGATTGCGCTGCAGATGCCCTGAGCGCCAACGGGTTTGATTCTGTTCGGTGCTCACGAGAGCAATCTTGGCCACCGGTTTAACATAGTCGCACCACGGCTCCTTTTGCTCTACTTCGGCATAGGCTTCACCGAGGATACGGTAAGTATCCAAGTTCATTTCACCGTTGGGATGAAGTTGATCACCCACGCTGCATTTTGCTCCGTAGGCCAGCATAGCGCCGCATTCATAACGCAAAGCCTCAGGCCGCTTGAACCCGCCAAACTCGCCCCACGTGTTGTGAAACTTTCCGGTCATCCCGAGGAAATCCTGCTTCTGCGTAATCGCATAGCGGGCCGACATTGGGAAGTGATCGTAACCCCAGCCACCCGTGGGCAGCGATTCGAGTTCGAGATGAGAATTGTGGGCAAGTGTCTTGCGCGCGCCGATCGGAATGTGTCCGGAATTGTGAAAGACGGGCGCATCCTTGCGTTTCGCGCGGACGACCTTGTTGGTCGCTTTCATGTAGCGCAGCATGATAGTCTCAGCGTATGCTTCGACCTGATCATCATCCTCGGGATCATAGCCGAGCTTCATCATTTCCTGAAGGGCACTCTCGCTGTAGTCGCGTTGAGTCGCGATGATATCGAAGAAGATACCGTCATTGTCCGGCCAGCGATCAACCACCTCTTTAGTCTGCGCACAAAGATAGGCCAGATACGGAGAATTGAAACGCATCCGACGCTCGAACCAGCCCACATCAAGCGGATTATAGATCGTGCCATCCTTCTTCTTCACCACCCAATCGGGGTTGGCAAATGCAGCCAGTTCATCGAGCCCAGCACTGATGTAGATCGGGCAACGCACATCGATCTCGCGACACGCGTCGATCTGACGCGCGAGCAAATCCGTCTTCAGCAGAGGATGCTGCTGGCCCACCTTAGTAGGATGGTAGCTGTAACCGTGGTGGCATTTCGAAAACAGTGTGATCGAATCGATGTGCCCGACCTTCAGCGCTTCCTGAAATTGGCGTTTATTAAACTTCTCTCCGATTCCGGGAATCAGGCCACTGGTGTGGAAGTCGAGGTGAACTTGGCGAAAGCGTAGGTGATACATGAGTAGCCAGACGATGGGTGGAAAATCTCGGGCGTGGCAATACTACGTCGCACCTAAACTCTTGATGACGCATATTAGCGGCAACGTTCCGACACCTCGCTGGCTGAACCTATTCTTCTTATATCGGCTGCTAATCAAAATCCACTGGCCATCCTCACTAGGAGTTTTAGCCTCCGCACCCTCTTCGTTAGTTCTCAAACCCTGATAATACCCTATGAATGTATCCGTAATGTGGCCACTGGCCACTATGTCTGATATCCCTTCACTATTCTGGCTGGCTCCGGTCGCTGGAATCATCGCTCTACTGATGGCGCGCGTGTTTAGCGCCTCGGTCATGAAACGCTCCGAGGGCGATCCCGAAATGGTGCGAATCGCGGAAGCGGTCCGAGCTGGCGCGATCGCGTATTTGAAGCGACAATACCGTGTCGTCTTCGGTGTCTTCATCGTGCTGATCGCGTTTCTCGGTCTCCTCGCCTGGCTGGGATTGCAACCCAAACTCACCATGCTCGGTGTGCCGCTCGCCGGACTACTCTCCGGACTAACTGGATGGTTCGGCATGAAGATGGCGACCAACGCCTCGGCGCGCACCACGCACGCCGCGAAGAGCTCGCTCAATGAAGGGCTCATCGTCGCCTTTCGTTCCGGCGCGGTCATGGGACTGAACGTAGTCGGTTTTGCGCTGCTCGATATTTCATTCTGGTTCTACATGCTGAACAGCCACGGTGATTTCTTCGGTCTCACCGGTGGACCTGCCGAGCAACTCGCGGAAATGACTACCGTCATGCTCTCATTCGGTATGGGTGCTTCCACTCAAGCCCTCTTCGCACGCGTGGGTGGTGGTATTTACACCAAGGCGGCGGACGTCGGCGCCGATCTCGTCGGCAAAGTCGAAGCGGGTATTCCCGAAGACGATGCACGCAATCCGGCCACCATCGCAGACAACGTCGGTGATAATGTCGGCGACGTCGCTGGTATGGGAGCCGATCTTTACGAATCTTATTACGGTTCAATTCTCGCCACGCTCGCTCTCGGTGTCGCCGCGGCCATTTCGCTACTCGGAGTGACTGCAGAAGCCGCTACCTTTGCCGGCAAGCTGGCCGCAGCTCCGATCGCCATCGCCGGTCTGGGTATCCTTTGCTCGGTCATCGGTATCTTTGCGGTCCGAACTAAGGAAAATGCTTCCTTCGCGCAACTCCTGAAGAGCCTCCACGCTGGTGTTTATATCGCGTCTGCTCTGATCGTGATCGGCGCATTTTTCGTCTTAAACACACTCTTTGGTTCCGGTGAAGCCGCCGCGACTCTTGAAGCCGCCGGCACCTCTTGGATGCATCTCGGGGGCTCGATTATCTTTGGTCTGGCCGCTGGTCTCGTGATTGCCTACGCCACGGAATACTACACTTCCTATGAGAAACCGCCCACCCGAGGCATCGCTAATCAGGCGCTCACGGGACCTGCTACCGTGATCATCGCCGGTGTCGCCGAAGGAATGAAATCCACGTGGGCCTCCTTGCTCACGACCACGGTCGCCATCATGGGCGCGTTTCTATTCGCCGGTGGCACTGAGAGCTTCCTCATGGGTCTCTATGGTGTCGGTATCGCCGCTGTCGGTATGCTCTCAACTCTCGGCATCACGCTCGCTACAGATGCTTATGGTCCGATTGCGGATAATGCAGGTGGTAATGCCGAGATGTCTGGCCAAGAACCACACGTGCGCGAACGCACCGATATGCTCGATTCGCTCGGCAACACCACCGCCGCTACGGGTAAAGGCTTCGCAATTGGCTCCGCTGCGTTGACCGCCCTAGCGCTCTTCGCCGCCTATGTGCAAATCGTGCAAACGCAGATCACCACGCAGGCCGTCGACTACGGCAAAGCCCAAACTTCCGAAGTCACAACTGCGACCGCCGTGCACCAAGGTTTCGGTAAATTCGCCGTGATATTCCCCGGAGAACTTGAAGAAGGCGCGACCTACTACGATGGCGCGTTTTTCCTGCCTTCCCACGATCTCCCTCGGAAAACGATCAAGAAACTGCCAGTCGGCGCGCAACTTCCCGTCACCGCAATCGGTGCGAATGCCTTCGATGCCAATCGCTATGCGGTGGTCTGGCCTGAAGGTAATACCGCCTTCGATATCGTTTCGTCCCGTCAAGCCACCATCGACGAAATGATGCGCTACTACGACGTGACTCTGACCAACCCCAAGGTGATCTGCGGTCTCTTTATCGGCGTGCTTCTCACCTTCCTGTTTTGCGCTATGACCATGAATGCGGTGGGTCGCGCTGCTTACCAAATGATGGGCGAGTGTCGTCGCCAGTTTGGCAAGATGCGCGAAGCATTCCGTGCTTCCGGCATGTCGGAAGCCGATGTCGGCAACCCCGAATCCTGGCCCAAGCAAGTCACTCATGAAGGCGTGACCTATCCTGATTACGCCAATTGTGTGTCTATCTCTACGGCTGGTGCTCAGCGTGAGATGGTCGTGCCCTCGATCCTCGCGATCGTCGCACCGATTGCGCTCGGTCTGATCCTGGGAGTAGCTGGCGTGCTCGGCATGTTGGCGGGCGGTCTAGTTTCCGGTTTCGCGGTCGCGGTCTTTATGGCCAATGCCGGTGGTGCTTGGGACAATGCGAAGAAGCTGCTCGAATCCTACGGCAAAATTACCGCCAACGACGTGAAGACGCAGGAGGAAACGCGCAACAAGCTCCCGGTCGAGATTCGTGCAGCAATCGTAGCTCGCGCCGATGAAGCCATCGCCGCTGGGAAACCAGAAACGATCGTTTACGGTAAAGGCTCCGATGATCACAAAGCAACTGTCGTGGGTGATACGGTGGGTGATCCCTTCAAGGACACCTCTGGTCCATCACTGAATATCCTGATCAAATTGATCTCGATCGTCTCAGTGGTATTCGCCGGCCTCATCGTGCGCTTCGCTCCGATGATCGGTAGTTGGATCGGTTTGAATTAAGCTTCAATCCATTCGACGCGCCTCCTAGACGCGTCACCCTTTTCACGGCCGCGACTCACCAGTCGCGGCCGTTTTCGTTTCTATTCATAGCTCCCATCGTGAGGCATCGACCCTACGATTAAAAAATTGCGGCCCTCGAATCCCCCAAAGAAACTAATGCGTATCGTTCGCTAGTTACCCTACTACCCAAAAGCGACGTCCACCCCATCCCGACTCTACAGAACCAACAATTATCGTTCTATGTCCTCGAACCCAACCCCCTCCGCTCACGCCGTAAAACTGCGCGGTATCTCCGTCGATTTTTCAGAGATCGGTCCGCAAATCGAAGAACACGATCTCGGTAAAACCACCTCTGAGGCCCTCACAGAGCTCCTCGAAAAATTCGCCGCCATTGATCCCGTGAGACTCGTCGATTCTGAACCTGAGATCCTGCTCACAGGTCGTCGCGGGCGATTCACAGTGCGAAGCCATCAGGGTAAACTCAATGTGCAGGCAACAGGCGATGCCACTGCTGCATTTCAAACCATTCCAGCGACCGCGATACCCGAATGGCTGGATCAAGCTGAAGGCACCCCACTCATTGCTGGCAGCGTAGATCCCACGAAGGAAGAGACCGTGATCACTGATTCCGGTTCATCGCGTCAGGGGCTTGTCACCGTCTTGCTCATTCTCAGTCTCATCGCGGTCGGAGTCTCGGCCTACTTCACCTATCAACCCTCCGCCATCGATAATCCGAAAGACTACACTGCAATCACCGATCTCGCCGAACTCGCTCGCATCGACCAGCAGGCTCGCGGCCGTTTCGTTAATGTCGATGGCACGGTGGCACTTCGCATCGAAGACGATCGACGCGTCGTGCTAGTCGAATCGGATGGCAGTAATAATGCTACCCGCGACGAAACCACAACAACCTACACCCCCATGACTGATGTGAGCGGAGCCAACATCCTCTTCACCACAGACATCGGAATTATCATCGTCAACGGCCCTAACAGCTTGGGCTACAACGCCGATACCTACACCCGCGCCAAATGATCCTCTACCGCACTCCTACCATGAAACCATTTAGCTCCTCTCAAACTCGCGCCTTCACCCTCGTCGAGATCATGGTGGTAGTGACTATCATCGGCATCCTCGCAGCATTGGGCATGCCCGCTTTGCAACGGGTTCAAATGAAGACCAGAGCGAATGCCCTGATCAACGATCTCCGCGTCTACACTCAGGCATTTGCCACCCACGCGCAGGAAACTTCACGCTATCCTCGAGACTCAGCCAAAGGTCGGGTGCCAACCGGCATGGCAGACGCCTTAGGTCCTGGATGGACAGAATCCACTCCGATTGGAGGTCTCTATAATTATGAATATAGAAAAAGAGCCCGTGGCACGCGCTACACCGCCGCGATCATCATTGCCCACAACGGTAGAAATGACCGGGTCAACTTAGACCGGAATCTTCTCCAAATAATCGATGACCAAATCGATGATGGAAACCTTCTCACTGGCCAATTCCTGCTTGGCGCCGGAAACAAACCCTTCTACGTGATCGAGCGGTAAGCCTGCGTAACATCACAGTCACTTTCTTGGTCACGGACTTATCTCCGTGGCCATTTTTGTGGACAATTCACATTGGGGTTGTTGCTCGCGCACCCCACCCACAACCTCCAAGCCATGTTCCGGTTAGCCCTAGTTTGCATCCTCATCCCCATCACCGGGCAGGCCCGGAATGTCACGGAGCTCTATTCCGAGATGTGCGCCAGTTGTCATGGCGAAAACCTCGAAGGCGGATCGGCACCCAGCCTGCTCGCCACGGACACCATCCAAACGACTGACGAGCTCTCACTCGTTCACACTATCCTAGAGGGCCGAATTGAACAAGGGATGCCTTCGTTCGAAGCGACTATCGACAAAGCAGAAGCACGGGCGCTCGTCGTTTACCTGCGTGAGACCCACGCCAAGGCACGCCATCAACCCGCCCGAGCAGTCGAGCACGACGCCACGCTATACCAATCTCGCGAGCATCAATTCCGCATCGAAACTGTTACCGAAGGACTCAACGAGCCCTGGTCCATTTGCTGGTTACCCGACGGACGAATATTAGTCACCGAGAAGCCTGGCTACCTGCGTATCATCAACGACGGCGTGCTCGACCCTAAACCCATCTCAGGAATCCCCGAGGTATTCAATGGAGGGCAAGGTGGGCTCCTCGAAATCACCCCGCACCCCGAATACGCAAAGAACGGTTGGCTCTATCTCGCCTACAGCGATCCCGTAAAAGACTCCTTGGGTCGAGTCGCCAGCATGACAAAAATCGTGCGCGGAAAGATTCGAGATCATCGCTGGGTTGAGGAACAAGCGATCTGGCAGGCGCCACCCGAGACTTACCTCCGCGGTCGGGTGCACTTCGGATGCCGCATCGCATTCGATCAAGACAACTACCTGTTTTTCACCCACGGCGAACGTGGGCGACAAGACATGGCGCAGGATCTTGCCCTGCCCAACGGCAAGATTTACCGCCTCCACGACGACGGTCGCATCCCCAAAGACAATCCCTTCGTGAATCACTCTGATGCGCTCCCCTCGATTTGGAGCTATGGGCATCGTAACCAACAGGGTCTCGCATTTGAGCCAAGCACGGGAAAACTCTGGTCCACCGAACATGGGCCACGCGGAGGAGATGAACTCAATCTCATCCGTCGCTCACGCAACTATGGTTGGCCGGTGATCACCTACGGCATCAACTACAACGGCACGCCCATCACCGAGCTCACCGCCAAAGACGGGCTCGAACAACCGGTGGTGTATTGGACGCCCTCTCCCGCCGTCTGTGGAATCGATTTTTACACCGGCACCAAATTTCCCGCCTGGAATGGAAATCTATTCGTCACCGCGCTTGCCGGTCAGCACTTGCGACGGGTGGTGATCGAAAATGGCAAAGTGACCGAACAGGAAGTCCTCTTGCAAGATATCGGCCGCGTGCGCGATGTCGCCACCGGACCAGACGGCGCACTGTATCTGCTGCTCAATCGTCCCGGGAAAATCATCCGGCTCCTGAACGAAGACTGAATCAGTCTAAATCCAAAACCATTCTTATGAAATATCGCTCCTTTGGGAAACAAGATCTGAAATGCTCCGAAATTGGTTTCGGTGCTTGGGCAATTGGTGGCGCCTGGGGCCAACAAGATGATACCGATTCACTCGCCGCGCTAAACAGAGCTCTCGATCTGGGCTGCAACTTCATCGATACCGCCGCCGGCTATGGTGACGGAAAAAGTGAGCGCCTGATCGCAAAAGTTATCAGTGAACGCGCGGACGCCGGGAACAATGAACGCATCTTCGTGGCGACCAAAACTCAGCCCTCCGATGGCGCCTGGCCTCCTTCACCTTACGATCGTGCCGAAGATCGTTTCAGCGAAGCCTACCTGCGCGAACACCTCGCCACGCGACTTGAGTGCCTGAGCACCGATCAACTCGATCTCTGGCAACTCCATACCTGGACGCGCGCATGGAACCGCAACCCCACGCCGTTTAAGATTCTACGCCAAATCCAGAAGGAAGGAAAAGTCGGCCTCATCGGCGTGTCTTCGCCCGAGCACGACCAGAACAGCGTGATCGATCTGATGCGCGATGGCTGGATCGATAGCGTGCAGATCATCTATAATATTTTCGAACAGGAACCCGCCGCAGAGTTGCTCAATGTCGCTCAGGAATGTGGCGTAGGAGTAATCGTGCGAGTCGCTTTCGACGAAGGCGCGCTCACCGGAAAGTTTAAGCAAGACACCGTTTTTCCCGAGGGAGATTTTCGTGCCAACTATTTCGCGGGAGATCGATTGGGCCGCACCGTCGCCAGGGCAGAAGCCATCCGTGAGACGCTCAAAGAGAGCGATTATACAATGGCACAGGCTGCGCTCAAGTTCGTCCTCGCGCATCCTGCGGTCTCCTGCGTCATCCCCGGCATCCGTAATCCTTCGCAAGCTGAGGCCAACTGCGGGGTCAGCGATTTGCCTGATATGTCCCCCGCATTGCTCATGGCATTACAGCAGCACAGCTGGCGACGCGCGTTTTGGTATGATGGGAAATAGTCATCCGCCGACTTACTGAAAATCGTGGAGATACTCATTCTACTCGCGCCGTTATTTCTGATCTTCGAGCTCGGTCAGCTCGTAATCTGCGAGCGCTATGTCGGGATCAAACAAATCGAACGCCGCGGCGATCCACGTGCCATTGGTCCAAATGAATGGGTTGCGTTTCTTTGGACTGCGATTCTGGCGACTTACTGGTTGTGGATGTTTCTTCTGCTCTTCGAGAGAACCAACCGCGTGCATGGGCTTTTCCTGCTGCTGATCAGTATCGCAGGTTATCTCATCCGTCGCGCCTGTGCTTTAAAATGGGTGCTCGTGGTCCTGACTTTTGAGGGGGCCGTTCGGATTGGGCTGCTCTTTTCGCTCTGTGCTTATGCTTGGAGAAGGCTTTGAAGCGGGTGTAACTACGTAGATGAAATTCAAGTAATACTACCGATGCGCGAGGCGTGGTGAATCTGTTATCCTCTGGTCAACAAATACCACTATGAAAACAAAACTCATTTCTCTCGCACTGCTCATCGCCACTCTCGGATTCACCGGATGCAACACAGCAACTGCTCATAAAACAGCTCTCGTAAATCTCGCGGCAGCAGACGTATCCGCCCAGAGACTGCTCGGCGGCAAGATCGGCACCCAGATCGAAGCCAAAGTTGAGACGACTCAACTCAATGCCTCCGATCCAAAATCGAAGGTCGTTACCGTTGATCAACGCGCCTACCTGAACTGGAAAAAAGCGACCCGCTCTTAATCTTTGCCCGACATGAATCAGGTTAATCGCATCGCCTCCCTCTTTTGTCTGGGTGCCCTCTCGTGCGTGGCAGTGACGTTGCCGAATGCTGAGGAATTGGCGTCTGACTACAACCTGCTCGATCTCGACCAGTCCCAATCAATCACGACGGAAGAATGGGATCAGCATGCCTTCGCGCTTTTCCAAGTGGCCGACACGAATGGAAACCAGCGGCTAGAGGGCGTGGAGCTCGATTTCGATTCAGAAACCGAAAACACGTTCTTCCGAGCTGACAATAATCAGGATGGCACCCTCGATATTGATGAATTCATGAAGCTTCGCCGGACGCTTTTCAAAATTGCTGATATCAACCGAGGTGATTTCATCAACGAAGTGGAATACACTATTTTCCGCCTACTTGAGCTCGTGGGATGGATCGACCGGAATAACGATAATCGGATCACTTTTTCGGAATTGAGAGCGAGTATGGTGAATGTCGTCGCGCAGGCAGATTCTGATCACAACGGGGAGCTCAGTGTAGAGGAAGCTTCTTTCCTCCCTGCCGATGACTTCGAACGTGCCACCGCCAATGGCCCACTTAACGCCAAAGCACTTTACGAGCTCTACCGTTTTCACCTCACGGGTAGTTGAGTAGGTCCATCAGCTAGTCAGGCGACTATCTGTCCTTTCCTCAGGAGAGAGACTTTGCGCGAAAAACTCCTGCGCCTTCCCCATCAGCTCACCGTATTTAGTGTAATCGCCCGTCCACGAATTGGGGACACTGAGGCGCTTGAGCACGCCTCGGCCCATTTTGTCGGGAGCTTCTCGATCCGGTGAGAGCTCGAGCGAAAACTGAGGATCTGTCGTGTGCACCACATAGTGTTTTGCACCGGCTTTTCCTTCACGCTCGATCCGCAGAAAGTGATTCAAACTCATCGATGTTGTCACCCTGAAAGCTCAGTTCGCTCATGACAACCACCCTTTCTTGTCATCCCTTTGTCCTTGAGCATACCCACCCAGCAAAGCACATAATGAGGCCAGACAGCGTCACCTCCTATGAGCAATCTTCCCTCTGACACCCAACGCCTACCCAAATGGCCATTTTTAGTTGGTGACGCCGCATTACTGAGCGTCGCTTTAACTCTCGCGCTACGCAATCCGGCCCCTCTCTCACCGGCGCTTGTTTTCGCCATCACTGGATGTGTGGCCCTCGCTGCGATCCTCGGCGCCATTCCTTTTCTCGCGGACTACGCCGCCCAACAAGATGAAGCTCTCGATAATCGACAACGCAGTCTCGATGCTCTGACCCGCACCGTGGCGGGTTCGGCCGAACAGATCAGTGCCGCAGCCGGCGGGCTGCACGAACTCAGCGAACTCGCGCGCGCCCAAGTAGAGCAGGCGAAGACCCTGCCCGAAAATCTCAAAACCGAACTCGCGACGCTTCAAAACGAACAGAACGAATCTCTCACCGCAGAAAACAAGAACCTTCAAAAAGAGCTCAAGTCTCTGAAAGCAAGTGAGTCTAAAAAGCTCACGGAGCTTACCGATAAAATCCAGCTTGCCATCGATGAAATCGAAAAGCTGAAACTAGTCCCGCCCGCCCCTAAAAAATCCCGCACCACCAAGCCAAAACTAGTTGAGAGCGAGCCAGAGCCAGTTGCTCCGATCGACGAACCCACTCCCAAGTTAGCGGCCGAACCTTCCTCTCCGGAAAACGAGACAGCGGAACTCGAAACGCCGGTTGCTGAAACCCAGCCTGAAGCTCCAAAAACAGAATCGGCGGCTGAGCCTTCTCCAGACAAGACCCCAGAAGCAGCACCAGATAAACTCGTTGTAGAGGAGAAAACGCCTGACGATGCCGCGCCTACCCTTTCTCTCGATGAGCCCGAAGCTCCAAAAGCAGATCACCGCATCTCGCCAGATGGAGTGACTCGTTTGCTCGTCTCCGCCTACATCGGAATCGGCAATCGCCTGTTCGTTCGAGGTAGCGGCGCCGGGCTTAGTGAAGACAAAGGCGTGGCATTACAGTTTGTCTCAATCGGTAAATGGCAGTGGGAGACCTCCGATGCCGATGCACCGCTGAAGATGAAGCTTTATAAAAATGATGAGATCGAATGCACCTCTCTCGGAGAGATCACGATCGATCCCGGGAGCCAATCAGAAGTTTCTGCCACGTTCTAAAGCCGCCTGAGGGCTAGATCTCGAAGAACGGATGTGTCGTCGCCGGTTCTTTTGGTGGGAATTGATGGCGCCGTAATTTCAGCCCCGCCACTTCATTGGCCAATTCCACCAATTCCTCGATCACCAGCGTAGGATCCTCGACGTAACGCAATTCAAGAAACACCTTCTTCGCTTGCGTGTAACTCTCCGGATCGGCCATCCAACGATCAATAATCGCGCGGAATTCATCGACCGTTTCGATTTTCGGTGAGTCTGATCCGTTACGGAAGAATTTCCACGTTAACCGTTCCTGGGGCATGATTCCTCCAAACGCGTTGAAGATAATTGGGCACTCAAAACTGAGAGCCTTCGCACACGTTGTTGTGCCACCCCGAGTCACGATGACATCACAAGCCTGCATCAAGAGATGCATCACTTCGGAGTAGCCCTCGATGTAGCAATTAAACTCCGGATGACTCGCCCGCCAGTGAATGAGGTCATTGTAAGTATCCTGATCGCGCCCGCACACGATCACGGCCTGACATTTATCCGCATGAGCGACCAAGGTCGGCAACAGTGCCAGATGGTTGTTGGCCCCGTTGGTTCCTGTCGCGAGAAACACTGTAAATAAATCGCGGCGCAGCCCCAATTCCTTCTCTCGGTAGTGTAAGCGCGAGTCGCCCGTAAAATGCTCAAGATGAGCCCGTGGGCGCATCAAATAGCCTCGCACTCGAGCTCTTTTGGCAGGGATACCCTTTTTCACGGCGAAGTCGCGGGCAGTTGGCGTGCGGGAGAAGTGTAAATCCACACTGGGCTCGATCCAGTTACGCGAATACCCCCAACCACCCGAAAACTCCCCGCAATAAGTCGCACAACGCACTTGATCGGCTCCGAGGACCTTACGCGCCAATTGAAAGTATCCCCGATTCAGACAGTCGTGCACGCTGAGCACCAAATGTGGCCGATACTGCTCCAACACTTGCAGGTAAAATGCCCGACCAAAAATCACCGAGCGGCTGTTCAAAAAGCTCAGCCCTTCAATCACCGTATAAAACACCTTATGCATCCAAGGCGAACGCCGTTGGATCCAATTGTATAGGTTTACTCCACTCCGATTGATGACCGAAGATTTCTCTAACATCTGCTCGATCTGCACTTCCACATCATGCCGATAGAGCTGAAAACACCATTCCGCAAACGCCACCGCGCGGGCATCATGGCCACCGCCGGTGCTGGATGTGAGAACTAAGATTCGGACTTTAGACATGCCTGTGAGCTAACTCGCGAGGGCGAATACGTCAGTTGGCCCGGCGAAACACAAGACTGACATTAGCCCCGCCGAATCCGCTGCTGTTATTCATCACCACTTCGGGAGCCTTATTCACCGTTTCGCGGATGATATTCAAGCCTTCGCACTCGGGGTCCAAATTCGAAATATTAGCCGAACCCGGCATAAATCCGTCGCGCATGGCAATCGCGCAAAACGCGCTTTCCATCGCTCCCGCCAGTGAGAGCCCATGACCAGTCAAAGCTTTCGTGCTACTGATTGCCGGTCGGTCGGTTGGGTTTGTGAAGATTTTCTTCAAGGCGCGCGCTTCAGAAATATCTCCAATCGGCGTCGAGGTCGCGTGAGCATTCACATAATCAATCGCTTCCGGCTCTAATTTTGTCGCTCGTAAAGTATTTTTGATCGCCGCCTGCAGGCCAGTGCCATCGGGGTGAGAAATCGCCACATTGTGACCATCTGAGGCCTGCCCCCAACCAACAAACTCGCCGTAGACCTTACTACCTCGACGGGCCACTTCGTCTTCAGTTTCCAAAACCAGCACTGACGCTCCACCCGTGCCCACAAACCCATCGCGTGCGACATCAAATGGTCGCGAGGCTTTGTCTGGATCGGTTTGGAGAGACAAGGCACGCATCGCCGCAAAAGGTAGAATGCTATCCACATTTCCATCCTCCGCCCCGATCACAAACATCCGCTTCTGACGACCTAACATCAAATCGTCATAGGCATAACCCATCGCATGAGAGGACGACGCGCACGCGGAAGAAAAACCGCACGACGAGCCTTTGATTTTAAAATGCGCGACTAAATTGAAATTCAACGTGCCTGAGATCGATGCAACGATACCGAGAGGCGAGCACCGCATCACTCCCGATTTATGCATTCGATTGAGCATAAAACCCATCTGCTGCGGCGAACCGCCAGACGCTGCATACAATCCGGTATCGCCATTGGAGACATCTTCATCGGCCAATCCTGCATCGGCAATCGCCTGCTGCATCGCACACCACGCATAGACTCCATGGGGAGCCATCCCGCGCAAAATCTCTCGCTTAACCCGATAGGGGTCAGGGATCACCCAATCTTCCGGATCGTGCGAATCAGTTTCGAAACCTTGAACCGGTGCGGCGACATTGACTGGAACATTGTCGTTCTGGAATCGCGGATAAACCTCAAACCCATGACGCAATTCGCGTAAATTCTTCGTCACGCTTGCGATATCATTGCCAATACTCGTGATCAGGCCGAGGCCAGTGATGTATACTTTGGGCATGTTTGCGAAGGGGACAATTTACATGACCGCTATAATCAAAAAACGTTCATGTTTTTAACCTTCCACCCAGTGCAAAGGCTTTCCCGCTCAGGGTCAACGAGAGAGGGCACTAAGTTGTGCGCCTTACGATCGTTTATTTAGCAAGGGTCAGGCCTTAGTGGATTCCTGCTTCATAGGAGCAGGTGCATCACTAGCTGTCTCAACCGGAGTCGCTTTGGGTTCAGCGTAGCCAAACGTCAAAGTGATCTCTTCAGCAATCGCTGCCTTTTCTTGTCCGACGCGAATCGAACCTTCAAAGGTCGCGAGAGGCATCTTGGTCCGACGAGGCTTGATTGAGAGGGTCAAAATATCACCCGGCTTACAGACACGGTGAGCGCGCACGCCTTCGCATCCGGTAAAGAATATCGTAGCTGGATTCACTTCCTTACCGCTTTCCGGCACCATTCCCTCGATGAGATAAAGCACGGCCAATTGCCCGAGCGCTTCCAACATGATGGATGCAGGCATCACCGGATTGTCCTTAAAGTGACCCTGTAAAAAGAATTCCTGACCCGTGATCTTATACTTGGCATTTGCTCCACTGGAGCTCACCGAACCTTCATTAAGGAAAAGGAAAGGCGACTGAATCGGCATGACTGCCGAGATCTGCTCGATCGGGAGAAAGCGAGTTGGCTGAGGCAACGGGAGCCCACGTGCCTTGCAATCAATGAACATTTTCACGTCGCCGACCGTGCGCAGGTTGCGCAATTCGTCATTGTTGATGGACATCGAAAGCACCTCTTCAACCAAGATGACAATTTCCATCATGGTTAAGGAATCGACCCCTAGATCTTCAATCAGACGAAGATCATCATCAGCATCTTTAAGTTTGGTGCGGAGATCAGGTTCTACGAATCGCTCGATCACACCGATAATCACAGCAGGTAAATGCTCTGGATTTCCGGTCTTTCGAAATTGCACGGCAGCCTCAAAGGTCGAAGGCGAGCAGCGCTTCAGCGATTCACGTAAAATGCCCTCATCCTCTGGAGTAAAGGACTTCGCTTCCTGAGGAAAAGGCGAGTTTGTGCCCGAGTTGGATTGAACTGCTTGTGCCATTGTCTGTTTCTTGTAAGTGACGCGGCACTCAAATGTAAACCCCTTTCTCTACGTCTAATTACGTATAAAAGGACCTGATTAGCAGTGAAAGCCATATGATACTACGTTTCGGAATCATCCACTTTCTTGCTGTTGCATCGGCTTCATTGCATACACAAGTAATACTCCAGCGAATCCGGTTCGTCGCGAAGCAGTCACATGAGCGTCACATTCCCCTCTAAGATAATCATCATCACGCACGAGTTTTACCCTCGGCGCGGAGGGATCGCCACCTACACGGAGGAAGTAGCCCGGGCAGCTGTGCAGACCGGTCACGCCGTGGAAGTATGGGCTCAAGCCCTGCCTCCAAAGGCGACCGAGGGCGATTGGCCCTTCAAGTTACGACGATTGCCCCTCAAAGGCACTCACGGCATCCGGTGTCAGCTGAGTATTGCCCGCGAGTTTATCCGCCATCGTAAGACGCTCCGAGAGGCCACGGTCTATCTCCCTGAACCTGGGCCGATCCTCACTCTGTTGTGGTTGCAGCTTTTCGGTAACCTGTGCCCACCGCGTCTTATCCTCACTTTTCACGGTTCCGAGATACTTAAGTTTCATCGCAATCCCCTCTGGCGTCCTCTGGCCCGAAAGCTATTCCAACGCGCCAGCCTCCTTAGCACTCTCACGAATTACACGCGCGAGCTGTTCTGCCAGCGGTTTTCCTTCGATGAAAACCAAGTCCTGATCGCACCGGGAGCCCCGAGGAGCAATTTCAACCCACAAGATCCAGCGCAGGGCACTCTCGACCTCGCCAAGGTAATAGTGCTCACCGTCGGTCGACTGCACCCACGCAAAGGACAGATGATCACTCTTCGCGCCCTGCAGGCACTTCCGACCGAGCAACGCGACCAAATCGAATATTGGCTCGCAGGCACCGAGGCGAAACACGGCTACGATGCCAAACTCCAGCAACAAGCCGCTCAATCCGATCTTACCGTAAAATTCCTCGGCAACATCTCCGACGAGCAGCTCGGCGCGATCTACGATCAAGTCGATATTTTTGCGCTCACCAGCGTCGAACATTGCAACAGCATTGAAGGCTTCGGTCTCGTTTATCTCGAAGCAGCCACTCACGGACTTCCGGTCGTCGCTCACGATATCGGCGGTGTAAGCGAAGCGATTGATGATGGCAAAACCGGCTTTCTCGTTCCGCCTGATCAACCCGAAAAACTCACCGCCACTTTTTCACGCCTGATCGCTGAGCCCGCCTTGCGAGAGCAACTCGGCACCGCAGGTCGCGCTTGGGCTCAACGCAATCAATGGAGCGATTCCGTCAAAATTCTATTTCCAAATTCATGATTACTTCCCGCACTCAAGTGACTGTTCGCTACGCCGAAACCGACATGATGGGCATCGTTTACCATGCCAATTACCTACCGTGGTTTGAGATTGGTCGCACCACCTTGCTCAAAGAACAGGGATTTTCATATCGGGAACTGGAAGCCTCCGGATACCGGCTGCCAATTTTGGAAATCTCCGCCAAATATCGCCGCCCCGCCCTCTACGACGATACGATCACCATCGTCACCACGATCACGGAGAAACCTTCACTGCGCATCAAAATCAGCTACGAAGTATTTCGTGGGGACGAACTCCTCATGACCGGCCAGAGCCAGAATGCGTTTGTGGATATGCAAGGAATGCCCACCCGACCTCCGGAAGCTTTTGTGCACAAGATGAACGAGCTGTTCGCCTCTTCCTAAGCGGATTAACCCCAAGCTGAGTATTCGCTCAGCACATCAGTATCCGTCTCGCTCGCGCGGATCCCAGACAAGCTCGCGCCTGCTCCCAATCGGTAAATTGCCCACACCGCATGCACCCGGACCATAGGTAATTCGTGCGACGCGAGTTCGATCAGCGCTGGCATCACCGCAACATCCTCGCTATTCCCCGCCACCACACAGGCGTTGCGCAATAGACCGCGCAACTTCAGCCGCTTAATCGGGGTGCGTCGAAAGACTTCTGTGAAACGCTCCGGCGTCATCGCGAGCAACTCCGCCAAACTCAGATCCGGTAAATCATGCCGTGCCGTGAGCAACAATTCACGCCCCTGCTGTGCAAACCGATTCCACGGACATACCTCCAGACAGATGTCGCAGCCAAAAATATGCCGCCCGATCCCCTCCCGCAATTCACGCGGGATGATCCCCTTGTTCTCAATCGTCTGATACGAAATACACCGTCGTGCATCCACCACACCGGGTTCGGAAAATGCTTCGGTCGGACACGCATCAAGACACCGGCTACATTTACCGCACAACAACCCCACGTCGGCAAAATCGGACACCTGTTTTCGCACCGGCTCATCCGGCACCAATTCCGTCCTCACTAAAATCGAAGCGAGAATCAGCCAGTTGCCAAAATCGCGCGAGATGAGCATCGCGTTTTTGCCCACAAAACCGAGGCCCGCTTTTGCTGCCCAGCCCCGTTCGATCACCGGCCCCGCATCCACGTAGTAGCGGTAGTCTTCTCGAGTCAGCCCGTAGAGTTCCTCGAGCACTTGCCCCGCTTTTTCCAAGGCAGGTTTCACCGTATCGTGATAATCCTCATTGATCGCATAGCGCGCCCACTGCGGACCAGGCTGTTGTTTTTCACCGGGCCAATAATTGATCCCGAGCATGATGATCGACTGCGCGCCCGGCAGCACTAAGTCAGGTCGCAATCGTTTTTCCGCCGTGCGTTCCATCCACGCCATATCGCCATGCATCCCCTCACCTAACCACTTCTTCAAATGGTCACCCGGTAGATCGCACAGCCGCGCCATCCGCACAGCATCGAACCCAAGGTCCGCTAAACGCTCGCGTAAGAGATCCTGCCGCGCATCCATCATCAGCCCACTACGTGATTCGTGCGCGCAAAGTCCGCCGCCTCGCGTCGCCACGTGCGCACCACGTGCCCTACGATATCGTTGATCGGACGCGAATCCGTGAGAATCAACGACCCGGCGTTTTTGTAGATCGGTTCACGCTCAGCGTAGAGTTTCTTGATCCGTTCGAGCGGGTCTTCCACATCGAGCAAAGGCCGAGTCTGACTGCGCTGCGTGCGCTCCAGCACCGTCGCGATGGAGGCGTGTAAACAAATGACGACCCCCTTGCGATGCAGCCGATCAAGCATCCCCGGTTGCACAACCAAACCTCCACCGCAGGCCACAATCGTGCGGGTCGACGGATGCCCCGTCTCGACAAACTCCATCTCCATCTTTCGAAACGCCGCCTCTCCATCCGTCGCAAATATTTCCGAGATCATCCGATCCTGCTGATGCTCGATCTCATGATCGCTATCCATAACTTGAAATCCAATCTTACGCGACGCTAAGCGCGCGATCGTGCTCTTGCCCGTGCCCATAAAACCGACCAAGTAAAGATTTACATCCGTTGCATTCATCAACCCGCACAGGGAACGGACAACCGCTCCGATTGCCAAACACGAAAACACCTTGGCCTCACTCCGTGAATCCGGCTTGCTGGAGAAGCCCACCCTTCCCCGTATGAACTACACCTTCGCCAGTGACAACTCGGCCGGCATCTGCCCCGAAGCCCTTGCCGCCCTCAACGCCGCCAATTCAGGCCACGTCGCCAGCTACGGCGACGATCCTATCACGGCGCGCGCCAAATCTATGCTGCGCGAGCTATTCGAAACCGATTGCGATGTCTTCTTCGTGTTTAACGGCACCGCCGCCAATTCACTCGCGCTCAGTTCGGCCTGCCAAAGCCATCAAAGCATTTTTTGCCACGAGCACGCCCACGCCGATACCGACGAGTGTGCCGCTCCGGAGTTTTTCACCGGCGGATCCAAAGTCATTCCGCTCCCTGGCGAAAATGGAAAACTCGATCCCGCCGCCATCGAAGCCGCCACCCATCGCGGCCACGGGATTCACTATCCTAAACCCGGCGCCATCACCTTCACGCAATCCACCGAACTCGGCACCGTTTACACTCTCGATGAGATTAAAGCACTGGCTGAAGTCGCGTCACGCCACTCGCTCACGCTTCACATGGACGGGGCTCGTTTCGCCAATGCCATGGTCGCGCTGCGCCAACAGAACGAGAAGGTTTCTCCCGCCGATGCCACGTGGCGAGCGGGTGTAGATGTGATGAGCTTCGGCGGCACGAAAAACGGTATGCACACCACCGAGGCCGTCGTCTTCTTCAATCGAGAGCTCGCGCGCGATTTCGACTATCGCATCAAGCAATCCGGCCAACTCGCCTCCAAGCAGCGTTTCGCCGCAGCTCAGTGGACAGCCATGCTCGAGAACGACACCTGGTTACGTTACGCCGCCCACTCCAATGCCATGGCGCACCGCCTGTCCGTTGGCTTGGCCGATCTCCCCGGTTGTCGCCTGCAATTCCCCACCGAGGTCAACGGAGTGTTTATCGAAATGTCGCCAGAACTCTCTGCCGGCTTGGCCGCGCGAGGTTGGGAGTTCTATCCCTTTGTCGGCCCTCAAGGCTATCGACTGATGTGTGGTTGGGATACGCAATCCGACGAAGTTGATGCCCTGATCAGCGCAGCACGCGAACTCACCGGCGCATAAAAAAACCTCCGCCGGAAAACCAGCGGAGGTCGGAAATTTTAAAGAACTACGCGAAGCTTATTTGCCCAGATCGTCATCTGGATTCACGGCCAAGAGCTCGATTTCAAAAATCAGCGAAGAACCAGGAGGAATCTCACCGGCAGAATTGTCGCCAAAAGCCAGATCATTCGGGATGTAGAGTTTGATCTTACCACCCTCGCCAATCATCTGAATACCTTCTGACCAACCCGCCATGGCGGATTCCAGTGGCAAGATCACCGCCCCGCCCTGCTGCTCGGAGCTATCGAAGACCTGCCCATTGAGCAACATCCCCGTGTAATTGATCATCACTGAATCAGCGACTGTCGGCTTGGGGCCTTCGCTCTTCTGCAGGATCTCGTAGCAAAGCCCACTCTTCGTGGACATGATCCCAGGACGCTTCTTGATCGCACTGAAAAATTGTGCACCAGCGACCAGATTAATCTGTCGCGAACGCTCCATCGCCGCATTTTGGCGCTCAGTGATAAAGTCGTCCATGACCGGACCCACCGTTTTCAAATCGTGTGGAGTCTCTAGGCCTTTGGAGGCCAGCTCGACACCACGCAAGAACGCCTCGACCTGTGCATCGGTGAACTTGAGCTCAGCCAGACCAAGACGGGCCGTCATGAACCAACCAAAGGTCTCCATGATTTCAGTCTCAGTGACCTTGGGCGCAAGGGCCGACGGAGTCGCTTCAGCTGCAGCTGGTTCCGAGGAAGCGCCAGGAACATTAAATTTCACTTCCTGCGCTTGGAGTGCGGTGGAAGCCGTGAAGGCCAAAAGACCTGTTAGGAGGAGTGACTTGGTATTCATACAATGAGGTAGAGTTGGAAACTGATCGACGGAATTTGTGCCGTGGAATTTGCGGGTGTGCCAGTCGAGAATACCAAATGCAAACAATTACTCCCCACTTGTCACTGGCAGAAGCATGCGCCATGCAGGTTAAAACACCCCTATGACTTCTGAAACATTTTGGACCAGCCAGGACGGTCAGATCTTGGACCTCAAACCCAAGAACGATCAAACCGTCACTCTTACCCTCGCTTTCTGGCCGCGCAACCCCACCGAGTTTGCCTTCCTCAAGGCCCATCACAAGGCGCTCAAATTCAGCGAACGCAGCTCCCTCGCGCGCACCGGTATCGAGATGATCCGGCAAAGCGCTCCTCGCGTGGAGCGAAACCGCATCGTGCTCACGGCCGATGCCTTTCTCTACGATCAGAGTTTTCCGCACGCGAGCTACTGGGAAAAGCTCCTCCGCCCCGGGCTCTCCGTCGGTCGACTTTTTTACGCTCCCCCCAAAGCCAAGCTCACCAGCAAAGAAATCTGGCAAGCCGTGCAGGACAACCGCCTCAAGCTACCCAACACGATCAGTATCGATCGTCAGGGGCAGGTATTTCTCACCCCGCATAAAGTCCGCTATACCCTGAGCCCTCTACTTCAACGCTTGGACATCGAGCGCGTGCTCAACGGTTTCGCTGGAAGATCCTTCCTCGACAAGGTTCAAGTCCGTCACGACGCCGCTCCGCTGACTATCCCCCCGCATTCAGGCGTCCTCACCAGCTGTTCGATGTATCTTAAAGAGCACTATGTCGTGCTCAACCAAGGCAAGGGCAACTTCGGTCTCCACACCAGCGCCGTGCTGCTCGATCCCATCAAGACCTTTGGCACCAACATCATGTTGGAAATCTACAACACCGGCGACCAACCCGTGGTGAACCCGATGGTCTCAGTGGAAATTTTCCGCGCCCCCACTTACACGGATCCCGAGCTCAAAACACTCACCCGCAAGCGCAAACGACTCCTCTCAACTGCCACCGATCTTTTCAAGTGTCTCGACGACTATCCCGCCCTCGACGATAGCACCATCCATCCCAAATCCAAGATCACCGTGCGTGGCCAAAGCGCCACGATGGAAAATCGTGCCGCCCTCGTGAAGGCCAACAGCAAGGAGCTGCGCGAGATCCTCTCGGGGAACGCCTGCCCGGTCGGTCACCACACCTTGATCCAAGCCCTCGACGACGCGCCGGCCAAAGCCGATACGCTGATCGTCGATTACCTGCCCGACCTCCTCGAGCACATGGAGCTCATCACTCGTTTCGGCGATGTGAAATTCAAGCGCCTCATCTTCCGTCGCGCGTCTCGAACTCACGGTTACTTCTTATCGAGCAATGCCCACGCGCGCCTCGATACGCTCAATCAGATCGGCGTGAAAGTTTACTGGTATGATGAAATGACCAAGGATCTCTACCAGCACACCTACAAACGCGATCACGGCTACTTCGTGCGCGAAGAAAACGCCCGTCGATTTCAAGAAGCCACCATCTTCGCATTTTACGGTTCGGCGATGGGGCTCAATGAAAAGGAAACCGATCGCATCTCATCACTCGTCGATAAGCTGACCACCTTTATGGGCTCCAATCTCGGCGTGCTCACCGGCGGCGGCGGCGGCGTCATGAGACTCGCCACCGAACAAGCCAGAGAGAAAGGCGCCCTCACCGGCGCGTGTTTCCTCGAACTCGAAGCGCAGCCACCCGAGCTCGGCGTCGACTTTTTCAACACCTTTCAGGAAAACTCCCGTCACTTCCGCCAGAAGTGGTTCGAGGCCGCCGATTTTTGTATCTTCAACGTCGGCGGAGTCGGCACCCTCGAGGAAATCGGGATCGAACTCTGCAACCTGAAACTCGGGATCCGCCCCCGCGTGCCCTACGTGTTTTTCAACGCCGAATTCTGGAGCCCCCTTCGCCAACAAATCGAAGCGATGATCAACGACCAACGCGCTCCGGCCTGGATGAAAGACTACATCCTCTTCACCAACGACCCCGACGAAGCCGTCGCCTTCTACCGCGATAAACTTCAGGTGCTGTGATCCGGATGAGTTAGGTTCTCTCAATCAATTCTCAGCCAAACCTATCACGCTCAACACGGGCCGATGATCGGAGGCTACCGGTTCGTCGATCACCTCCGTGCTGATTAACTTCAAACGGGGGGCCACCATCACATGATCGATTTTCAGAATGGGTTCATCAGCAGGAAAAGTCGCGCCCGCCTCCTCCTCATTCTCACCCTGCCAACACTTTTTCAATTCCTGAATCGGAAGCGCGCTTGGCACCGCGTTCATATCGCCCGCCAGAATCCGGTAATCGTTCCCCTCCACCGCGAACAGCTCATTCAATCGCAACGCCTGAACGTGAATCGATGTCACAGGTTTCCAGGAAAGATGAGTCGCTATAAAAACAACCTCCGGCCACTCCCCGCCCAAGTTTAAACGCATCGCCGTCGCCGTGCGCGGTTCCTCATCCGGCACCGTGGGCAAGAAATGCGTTTCGACCGTCTGCCACGGCCAACGCGATAAAATCGCCTGACCATACTCACCGCCATCGTGATCCATCGCCTTGCAAAACACGCCCCGCATTCCCGTCAGCTCGCTCAACACCGCAACTTGATCCAGCCCCTGCGAACGCCGCGTGCCTCGATCCACTTCCTGCAACGCAACCAAATCCGGTTGCGCCCGATTGATCACGCCAGCGAGCCGTTCCAAGTCCAATCGTCCATCCAACCCGACTCCGGCATGGATATTGTAACTGAGAATTCGCAGTGAAGACGGAACCATCCCCACAGTCAGCAAAGCGTCACTCATAGAAGCAAGCGCAGGCTAGTCTTGCCACACACGCCATGCTCTGAGTTTTTCAACTCGTGGCTTCTTCTCTTCCTTCTTCCGTTCTCGTCGTCGGTGCCGGTGGGCGCGAACACTCTCTCGTGCAGGCAATCGCTCGCTCACCGCAAAAGCCGCGCATCCTGTGTGCACCGGGCAATGCCGGAATCGCGGACGAAGCGACTTGCTTCCCCATCGCCGCTGATGATGTCGCTGGACTAGTCGCCCTCGCAAAATCCGAGCAGGTCGATTTCGTGATCGTTGGTCCGGAAGTGCCGCTTTCGCTCGGACTCTCCGATCAATTGATCACCGCTGGCATCCCCGTTTTCGGCCCCAAAGCCGATGGAGCAGAACTCGAAGCCTCGAAAATTTTCACCAAGCGGATTCTGCTGAAATACAATATCCCCACCGCTGCCGCCGGGATATTCGACGAGGTCGCACCAGCACTCGATTATCTAAAAACGCGCGGCGCGCCCATCGTAATCAAGGCCGACGGTCTTGCAGCAGGCAAAGGCGTGACGGTCGCCCAAACACTCCCCGAAGCAGAAGCGGCCGTGCGCGACATGCTCGGCGGTAAGTTTGGTGAGAGCAGTAGCCAGATCCTCGTCGAAGATTGTTTGGTCGGCGAGGAGACTTCGATCCTCGTGATAGTCTCGGGACGCGACTATGTGATCCTGCCCACTTCACAGGATCACAAACGAATCGGTGATGGCGACACTGGCCCCAACACCGGCGGCATGGGCACTTACTCGCCCGCCGAAGTCGTCACTCCGGAAATACTCGCGCAGATCGAATCGCAAATCGTCAAACCCTCGGTCGATGCAATCGCGGATGAAGGGATCGAATTCTGCGGCACGCTTTTCATCGGCATCATGCTCACGCCGGAAGGCCCGAGT
>Ga0075118_10000498_pt1 | contig 35788 bp, 32 predicted proteins | sample AntAceMetag02UKE_FD_69794 | JGI IMG/M metagenome (GOLD analysis project Ga0075118, IMG submission 69794) | Saline lake microbial communities from Ace Lake, Antarctica - Antarctic Ace Lake Metagenome 02UKE | ecosystem: Environmental > Aquatic > Non-marine Saline and Alkaline > Saline | place...
TGCCAAACGGCGTGCCATAGGCGCTGGGTGTCGATGATGACCTGAGCGCCCGCCGGCAGTGAGATGCGCGTCTCTGTAGCGGGATCGTCCTTGTCTTCACGAAGGATCATGACGCTGTCCGGATTGTCCGTGAGGTTGAAAAACCCGCGCACAATCCAGCCGGTCCCTTCAGGATTTAGCCGGTTGTTGTCATCAATATGGAGGTTGTACAAGGAGTCGGCATAGTTATTGGGCTTCAACTCAATGACGCGACACCGTCCGATATTGGACCCGGGCTCCTCCGCTCGTGCCTTCAATCGCGGGGCCAGGGCGGCGTTGGCTTCGACCCAGACACCGTCCTTGTCTGTCTTGGCGGGGTCATGGTGCCAGAACCCGTTGCATTCCAGATCGCCATAGGCGCTAGCCAATGGCGCAAAACGGGTGTCGCCGGAGGACTTCCAATCGACGTATTCGATGTCGAGCCACTCGGTGGGATCAGCGGCCTGATCGTAGGGCGCAAGGACGACATAACCGGTTTCAGCAAAAATTGGGAGGCTGATGTAGTCGTTTACGGACTGAGTCATGTCTAAAGACACCCTTCTCACCTGACACGTAGACCCCCGGCACATCGGGGCTTGTCCCTATTGTGTCTCAACACGACTCGGTGGACGTGGCATGCCCGCCGGTGTGTCGAAGCCCTAGGCCGCCTGGGGCTAGACCTGCCACACGTCAGCGTAGATGCACAGGCCGGCGGCGACAGCAAGATTGAGGCTCTCAGTATTGCCTGGCATGGGGATAGCGACTGTCGCAGCGGCCGCTGCCATCGCTGATTGCTCAAGCCCGCGAGCCTCATTCCCCAGCAGCCAAGCGAATGGCGCAGAAAGCAACTGTCGAACCTGCGCCGACCCCAGTTCAAGTTGAGCGAGCGGATCTGTGGCCAACACAGATATCTTCGCTTGTGAGAGAGCATCACTGATGTCAGTCAACTCTCCACCGACGCACACAGGCATGGTGAAAATGGAGCCAGCCGTAGCGCGAACACACTTCTCGTTCATCGGATCCACCGACCCGGCCGTAAAGATGACGCCGTCATAGCCGGCTGCATCTGCTGTTCGAACGATCGTTCCAGCATTTCCAGGATCGTTGACCTCATGCAAGATCATTAGCCGCCTCGGTGCACTCAACAGCAAGGCTTGCAGGCTGATACCCACCTGATCGACGACAGCAATAATTCCTGGCGGTGACTGGGTGCGTCCCACCGCGGCATTCACAGCCTCTGACATCACAATGAGCAACGATCGGTGCTTTTGGGCCAGCTCGACAAGTTCTGCTTGGTCTGCGACGGCTGCTTCAGTCAGCCATAATTCGCGGACATGTCCGTGCGCCAAGGCTGCCTCGACCGAGGCGCAGCCCTCAACGACGAAGACACCGCGATCATCGCGGTGCCTTCGCTGCTGGAGCTTGCGGATCGAGGTGACTCGAGGCGACGCGATCGACGTGATCTGCACCGAGCCCGAGGGCATGGCGGTTACGCCGCAGAATGTGTCGCGACAGCGTCGCGAGCAATGTGCACGAGCTCGGTGAAGGTGGCCTCATCATGAACCGCCAATTCGGCGAGCATGCGCCGATCAACTTCGATGCCGGCAATCTTTAGCCCTTGAATGAAACGGTTATAGGTCATGTCGTGGGCCCGCACACCAGCATTGATGCGCGTAATCCACAGGCGACGAAAATCACCCTTGCGAGCCTTACGATCGTCGAAGGCATAGACAGCCGAGTGAGTGACCTGCTCTTTCGCCTTGCGGTACAGGCGCGAACGTTGGCCGCGGTAACCGCTGGCCTGGGCCAACACCTCGCGACGCTTTTTGTGGGCGTTCACCGCGCGCTTTACGCGTGCCATGGCGAGCTCCTAATGTGTGAGTTGGGAAATTTCGGACTAAATGTCAAGTGGAAGGAAGGTTCAGCGACCGAGCATCTTCTTGACCTTGGGTGCGTCAGCGGCTGACACCCCAACATCGGCGGCGAGCCGACGGGTGCGCCTGCTGCTCTTGCTCTCCAAAAGGTGGCGTCGGTTGGCTTGCTCGCGCATGATCTTGCCCGAACCGGTCACCTTGAATCGCTTCTTCGCCCCGCTGTGGGTCTTCTGCTTCGGCATGGAACAACTTCCTTCTTTTACTCGGGGCGACGATGTACCTGGACGCCCAATCTGGGGTGGAGCCTGTCGTAAGGGTAAAAATCACTACCCGCTAAGCCTGGGTCGTGATCGGTTGCTCTTGATCATCTGTGTCCACCGCTGTACGAGCCGCTTTGGCCGCGCTGGCCTTTGCATCTGACTTACGCCGGTGGGGCGCAAGCACCATGATCATGTTTCGGCCATCCTGCTTCGGCGTAGATTCCACGAAGCCCAACTCATCCACGTCTTCGGCCAACTTACCGAGCAACCGAATTCCTAACTCTGGCCGAGACTGCTCACGGCCACGAAACATGATGGTGATTTTGACCTTGTCGCCCGCCCGCAAGAAACGCTCCACGTGACCCTTTTTGGTCTCATAGTCATGCGGGTCGATCTTGGGACGAAGCTTCATCTCTTTGATCACGGTGTGTGACTGGTTCTTGCGCGCTTCCCGAGACTTCACGGCGGCTTCGTACTTGAACTTGCCGTAGTCCATGAGCTTGCATACCGGTGGCTTAGCCATGGGAGCAACCTCAACAAGGTCAAGATCTGATTCCTGGGCCAGACGCAGTGCATCATCGATTTTTACGATGCCAACCTGCTCACCTTCGGGCCCGACAAGTCGAACCTCGGGAACGCGAATCCGGTCATTGATGCGGGGTTCGACGCTGATGGCGCCTCCTTTAACCACGTTGTCGATGTCGCCATCGACGCAAAACGGTGTGGAAGGGCTCGATATCAGCGCGCAGGGCGCGCCGAGCACGCAACGAACGCGTGACCAACCTAGGTGAACTTAAGGCGTTCACTAGGTGGGAATCGAGATTCCACTTGGGCGGTGAGAGCATGAGGCAGCCTGCGCTGCACACGATGCTCCCTAGGTCTGCGAGGGTATCAGCATGGCTTCTCCCGCTGACCACGTCGGTCCCCTAGACAACCAGGAACGAAACCAGGCATCCGCAGTCGATCCACTTCTCAACGATGAAGATGTCGCCATTCGCGATATCACCGAGGTACCAGCCGCAGAGGTGGTGACCACTCTTGCGGTACACCTCATGACTGCCGCAGCGGTGCGCTGTGGGCTTGCTGATGGCCCTGACGCCCCTGAGCAGGTGGACCTGGCCGAGGCACGCATTTTGATCAATGCACTTGCCGGCCTCGTCACGGCAGCGGCTCCCGACATCGGCAGCCAACATGCAGCACCCTTGCGGGACGGACTCACTTCCCTACAGCGCGCCTTCCGCGAAGCATCTGCGCTCCCCGACGCGCCCGGACAGGGTCCAGGCGAACAACTCACCGGACCCGTTGTCATGCGTTAGGGCGCCTCGGGACGCCCAGGGGGTGATGTGGGGCCCGGTTCCTCAGCCAGGGATTGAAGGGCCGGTCCGTCGATAACAAATGGGGTGGGGCCGGCTACGTCGATGAGTACCCCATCGGCATTCTCAGCAATCGATGCTGCCGCAACCGAAATTGCCATCGCCGGTACCGGTCGAGCGGTGGGATCCCAACGGGCTAGAGACTCCTGACTGGTAAAGGCTAGTAATCCACGGCGACCGTCTGGCTGTACCAGCGTGACCGTCGCCATGTGCGATGACTTATCTCCACCGCTTTCATCAGCTTCGTCGAGAACCGCTACGACGGGCACGAGTAGCCGAGCGCGGGCCAACGCCGACAACAATTCCGCAAACGTCGTTGGGTCCGTCGCAAATTGATCGAGGGCTGCCAACAGTTGTTGATCCCCGCTGCCATCATCGTGTTGAAACTGCGTTGGCGTTTCAATGTGACGCCCGTTGCCTGGCACGGGTGTGGTCATAATCGACAGGCGTGAATCGCGGTAACAAGGATGCCGCGCGCTCCGTGATCGTATAACTCGTCCATCACTCGATGAACATCCTTGCGTGGGACCATGGCTCGTACGGCAACCCACTCGCGGTCATGCAAAGGTGAAACGGTGGGCGACTCGATACCGGGAGTGATCTGACACGCCCGATCCACCTGATCGGCACGGATGTCATAGTCGACTAGAACGTAACTGCGCGCAACCAGAACGCTATGTAGCCGGCGAATAAACGTATCGACGAAGGCATCCGGTGCCGCACCACGGCGCCGGACAAGCAATGCGTCGCTGACGAGGACTGGCTCTCCGATGACCTCGAGTCCGGCTTGACGCAGCGTCGTCCCCGTAGCCACCACATCGGCGACCGCATCGGCCACGCCAAGACGCACCGCGTTCTCTACTGCTCCATCAAGTTTGACGATCTCGGCGCTGATGTTGTGGGTGGACAAAAAGTGTGCCAGCAGGCCCGGATAGGACGTGGCAATACGCCGCCCCTGCAATTCGCTCACTTCACCGACACTTCCGACCGGCACGGCCAGGCGAAACGTGGAACCGGCAAAGCCCAGCCCCATGATTTCATCAGCATCGGCCCCTGAGTCCAACAGCATGTCTCGGCCGGTGATCCCAATATCTAAGGTTCCAGACCCAACGTAGGTGGCAATATCTTTAGGCCGCAGAAAGAAAAACTCTGCATCGTTGTCTGGGTCTTGCACTACGAGATCGCGCCCAGATGCACCCTGCAGGTAACCCGCTTCGGCCAGCATGGCCCTAGCCGGTTCAGCTAGTTGACCCTTATTGGGTAGTGCTACACGAAGCAATGCGTCTTCCTTCGGGATGAATGTGACGGGGATGGCTGTGGAAAAAGATGTTGTCAGAGCCGATGGTAGACGTCGTCCAGGGACACGTCGGAGGCGATCATGAGCACCTGAACGAAGTAGAGCAACTGAGCGATTTCTTCAGCCGTTCGTTCACGGCCTTCAAATTCTGCTGCCATCCACGACTCAGCGGCTTCCTCTACGACCTTCTTGCCGATCGCGTGAACACCCTGCTGAAGGAGGCGCGTCGTTCCCGACTCCACGTCGGCGTAAGCCTTCTTGCCTTGCAACTCAACGTAGAGTTCATCGAAGGTCTTCATGGCTTACAGCCTAAGGCGTTGGCAATGCAGCCAGGACAAGGGCCGTGGCGATCGCCGCTTCGGTAGCTTCGCGGCCCTTGTCTTCCTGTGAGCCATCAAGGCCTGCTCGATCAAGAGCTTGCTCCTCGGTGTCGCAGGTCAACAGGCCGAAACCAACCGGGACGCCATGGTCCAATGCCACGCGTGACAAACCCGCTGTCGTGGCGCTACAGACATAGTCAAAGTGGGGGGTGCCGCCTCGGATTACGGTGCCGAGAGCGACCACAGCATCGAAACCGGACCGAGCACAGGCCGCCGCTGCCACGGGCAACTCAAACGCCCCGGGCACGCGGATGACGGTGCAGGTGACGCGTGCTTCTTGGCCGGCGGCTAAGGCCCCGGCAAGCAGCCCGTCCATGACCGTGTCGTGCCATAGGGAAGCGACGATCGCAACGCGCAGACCTGGGGCCTGCACGCCACCGGTGTCAGGCGCACCCGACCCACTCATGAGGGCACGTCGTTGCCGGACAATTCATGGCCCATCCGCTCAGCCTTGGTCTTCAGGTAGTGCATGTTGTGTTCATTCGGGGTAATCACGAGCGGAACCCGGTCGCTAATGGATAGACCGTAACCCTCAAGCCCCGCACGCTTCGCCGGATTATTGGACAAAAGACGCATTGAGTGGATACCCAAATCAGCCAAAATCTGAGCACCGATTCCGTAGTCCCTCGCATCCATCGGCAACCCGAGTTCCAGGTTGGCATCAACGGTGTCGCGGCCGGCATCTTGAAGTTGATATGCCTGCAGTTTGTGTAGCAACCCGATACCGCGGCCCTCGTGTCCGCGCAGGTAGAGCACCACGCCGCGACCCTCCTGCCCAACAGCCGCGAGCGCAGCGTCAAGTTGGGGGCCGCAGTCGCACCGCAGTGATGACATGACATCGCCGGTCAGGCACTCAGAATGAACTCGAGTCAAGACGTCTTTGCCGTTACCGATCTCGCCGCACACCAGAGCAATGTGGTCGACCCCATCCAAAATATTGCGATACCCATAGGCGGTGAAATCACCAAACGCCGTGGGCATTCGTGCCGCGGCCACCCTTTCAACGAGTCGTTCCCGACGGGCCCGGTGGGCGATGAGATCGCGGATGGAGATCATGACCAGCCCGTGCTCATCGGCGAACGATCGACATTCCGGCGCCCGCATCATGGAGCCGTCATCGTTGACCAACTCACACAGGGCACCGGCGGCCATCAGCCCTGCCATGTGAGCGAGGTCGACGGAAGCTTCCGTGTGCCCGGCGCGGCGCAGCACGCCACCCTCGACCGCGCGCAACGGCATCACGTGGCCGGGTCGGGTGAGGTCATAGGGCTGGGTCTCTGGAGAGGCTAACCGGCGGATGGTGTGCGATCGATCCTTGGCGCTAATGCCGGTGGCTTCGACATCGCGCGCGTCCACCGACACGGCGTACGCGGTGCCTTTGGCGTCTTCGTTGACAGCTGTCATCGGCGGTAGCCCGAGACGATCTAGGTGCGCACCCGTCATGCCCACGCAGACATAGCCGGAGGTGTAGCGAATCATGAAACCGGTGAGTTCCGGTGTAGCGAGTTGGGCGGCGAAGATGAGGTCGCCCTCATTCTCGCGGCCGGGGTCATCGACAACCACAACCGCTTTGCCCATAGAAATAGCAGCGACGGCGTCGTCGATGGAATCCATGCGGATGTCGCCGTACTCATTTCCGTGCTGCTGCGAAGTTGCCGTCACGTGTTATCCGTTCTCCGAGGGGATCAGCAAGCGCTCAACGTACTTGGCGAGCACATCGACTTCGACATTGACCGGGTCACCAGGCTGACGAAACCCCAGGGTGGTGAGTTCTAACGTCGTGGGGATGAGCGACACACTCAGCCAGGATTGCTCTGGGGTACCTGGAAAAGCGTGACCAACTCCGACCACGGTCAGGGAAACTCCATCGAGGGTGACCGATCCCTTTTCCACGACATATCTGGCCAGGTCTTCGGGTACGTCGATGGTGACGACCTCCCAGTGCTCGCTCGCTTCACGCGAACGCACATGTCCAACACCGTCCACGTGGCCCTGCACGATATGACCGCCCAGGCGGGTATTGAGTGTCACGGGTCGTTCGAGATTGACCCGGGTACCGACCTGCGCTCCACGTAGGGATGAACGATTCAACGTCTCGCGCATGACGTCGGCGCAGAAACCCTCGTCACTGAGACTGCTGACAGTGAGGCATACCCCATTGACCGCGATCGAATCCCCATGGTGGGCATCGCTGGTGACGAGGGGACCGGCAATGGTGAGTCGAGCTGAGTCGCCGGCTAGCTCCTCAACGCCCACGATGGTGCCTAGTTCTTCGACGATTCCGGTGAACAACAGCGCTCTCCCTTGGTGTGACAGTCGGACTAATCGGTGGCTTCTTTGGGAACTGTGGTGATTTTGACATCCGCGTCCAACTGAACGACCTCGCAGACCTCCCACGCCGAGGCGGCCGTGATCGTGCTCACGCCAAGGTCCCCAACGACGCTTGGCCCCGCTCCCAGCGCGATAGGAGCGATAAAAGCGATCCACTGATCAACCATGCCGGCGCGGATGAACGCTGCCGTAAGCGTAGGCCCACCTTCAATGAGCGCATGTCGAACACCGAGGTCAAAAAGTTCAGCCAGCACCCGGGGCACATCGTGAGTGCGCAGGTGCACCACGCCACCTTCCCCTTCCACAGGTGCGGCCAGGCGGCTATTCGCCGGTAGGTCGCGGGAGCCCACCACGACGCGCAAGGGCTGAGCGCCGGAGCGGGCGCCCTGCGCATCACGAACCGTTAGCGAGGGGTTGTCAACGATTGCTGTGCCAGTTCCGACGATGACCGCATCCACTTCGCCGCGTAGCCGGTGCACGTCGGCCCGTGCACTGGGACCGGTGATCCAACGGCTGGTTCCATCGGCTGCGGCCACGCGACCGTCTAACGTTGCGGCTGTTTTCACGGTGACAAAGGGCCGACCCCGCCGGGTCGCGATCAACCAGGGGCGCAAGAAACTGTCAATGTCCGCAACCGGCACCTGTGCCTCAGCCTCATCAGCGGCGTGGATTACCTCGATTCCGGCTGCCCGCAGCCGCTGAGCACCACCGCCGGAATCACCGCCTGGATCGGCGACGGCGAACACCACGCGTGCGATCCCGGCATCGATCAGCGCCTCACTGCACGGAGCCGTTCGACCCGTGTGGTCACACGGCTCCAAGGTGACCACGGCCGTGGCCGCTCGAGCTTGTGCACCGGCCGCAGCGAGCGCTGCAACTTCTGCATGCGGTGTGCCAGCGCCTCGGTGAAATCCCGTGGCAATGGTAGGACCAGAGCTGGACAGGATGACGCACCCGACGCGTGGATTTGGCCCCCGAGGCACCTCGGGGTCGCGGGAGATTTCATCGGCGACGACCAAAGCGGCAATCTCTGCCTCGGTCAACGGGGACATGGACGCAGCATTCTTCAGGCCGAAGCGATGGGTGTGGGTGATGCATTCTCGGCAAGTTGGCGCAGGTGGCTGACCATGGCGTCGGGATTATCCGCGCCGAATACAGCTGATCCCGCCACAAAAACATCCGCGCCGGCTTCAGCGCAGGCAGCGATTGTTGACTCGCTCACTCCACCGTCCACCTGCAGCCAGATGTCCAATCCTCGACTCTGCGCGATTTGGCGAGCTCGTGCCAACTTCGAAAGTACCTGCGGCAGAAATGGTTGCCCGCCAAAACCGGGCTCGACCGTCATGATCAATAGCATGTCGAAACTACCTAGCAAATCAGCGTAGGGCTCAACGGACGTGCCGGGGTTGAGCGCTAACCCAGCGCGGGCACCCATGGCCTGCAAGGTGCGAGCCGTACGCAGTGGGGCCTGGGCTGCCTCAGCGTGAAAAGTGATACTCGAGCCACCGGCCTCGGCGTAACTTGGCGCCCATCGGTCGGGATCGGTGATCATCAGATGGAGGTCCAAGGGCTGGGCTGCCACTGCGCGCAGTGACTCAACGACGGGCAGTCCAAGAGTCAGATTGGGCACGAAGTGGTTATCCATGACATCCACATGTAGCCAGTCGGCTGTGGGTACGCGCGCCACCTCGTCGGCTAGGTGAGCAAAATCAGCAGACAGGATGCTTGGCGAAATCTGAATACCCACGCTCGGCAGCCTAGCCCCCTGCGAACCTGATCAACGGGAGAGCGGTGTGATCGCGGTAGCGGACCTCACGTACGTCGCAGCAGGGCGAAATACATGCCATCGGTTCCGTGCACATGTGGCCACAGCCGAACTGCCGGGCCGTCGCCAAGGTCAGGTACCCCGGGAAACAGCGGCCGGGCATCAATGAGTTCCACGTCCGGGCGTGCCCGACACAGGTCGGCAATCACCTGGTCGGTCTCGACCAGGTGCGGCGAGCAGGTGGAATAACCCACCACACCACCGGGACGCACCATGTCCACCGCTGCGGCGAGGAGTTCACGCTGGAGAGGACCAAGGGTTGCTAGGTCTGCCGGCGTTCGTCGCCAGCGCGCCTCCGGTCGACGGCGCAGGGCACCCAAACCGGTACACGGAGAATCCAGCAGAACTCGATCAGCCGACATGGGTGCGATGGCATCGCGACCATCAGCCACCAAAACCCGATAAGACTGAGGCGAAAAACGAGCGAGGGTCTCACGCACCAATTGGGCGCGGTGCTCGCGTGGCTCCACCGCGGTAACCACAGCGCCTCGCTGCTGGGCCAACCCGACCAGAATTGCCGCCTTGCCACCGGGGCCGGCCGCCAGATCGACCCAGGTTTCATCGGTTCCGCTGCCCGCCAGGGGGGCGTTGGCCAGAGCCAGCGCGATGAGTTGACTGCCCTCGTCCTGCACCCCGGCGCGCCCCTGTCGGATAGCGATCACATCAGCGGGACGGCCCTGGGTCAGCACCCCCGCCAATGGCGACCACCGACCAGGTTCAACGTGGGCGAAATCCATCAGGTCGCGCTGCTCCAGCAAACCAGGTCGGGCAACAAGAACTGGGCGAGCGGGTTCATTGTCAGCCTGGAGAAGATTCTTAATGCCCGAATCCGAAGTCGCGTCGCTAACAGGAGGATGGGCTGCCAAAGCTTCCTTAAATGCCGTCACGATCCAGCGAGGATGCGAATAGGCGATAGACAGGTCAGCCGAAGTATCCCCCGGCGCCACAACGGATCTCCAGTAATCCAGATCGCCACCGGCAGATACTCGGCGCAGAACTGCGTTAACGAGACCGGCGGGTGGATCCCCGGCCACCTGGCGCGCAAGAGCCACAGTTTCGGCCACGGCTGCGTGTGGTGGAGTTTTCAAAGTGAGCAACTGATGAACGCCCAACCGCAACACATCGCGGACGCGGGGATCAATTCGATTCACTCCGCCATCGACACATTGCTCGAGCACCGCGTCGTACAGTCCGCGCCAGCGAAGGGTTCCATAGGCCAGTTCGGTGGCGAAGGCGGCATCGCGATCGGTGAGTTTTGCTTCGGTAAGCATGTGTGGCCACACCAGGTTGGCATAGACATCTTCGGCAGCTACCTTGTGCAGTAGGTCATAGGCCACTCCTCGCGCTCCACGGTATCCACGCTGGGCACTGTTGGTCCTTGACTTGGCACTACCGTTGTCACGGCGTGGTTTTTGGCCACCCGGGGGTGTCACTGCAGCGCCTCCCCGGCCACGAGCCGAGAGCCCCGGGCCCAGTCCGGTGCAGACATCATTTTTTTTCCGGCCGGTTGCACCATCGACAGTTGCACCGGCTGCGTGGCCGTACCCACCCACACTGCCTGCCGGGCAGAAAAAAGCTCGCCCGGGCGCAGCGCCACCGCCTCGGGTGGAGCATCGGCCTGTTGAACGATCGGGGCTAAGCCCAAACGATGTGAGCGAAACTGTGTCCATGCTCCTGGCGCGGGGGTACACGCACGGATGTGTCGATCGACTCCGATGGCTGGTTGACCAAAATTGATTCGCGCATCTTCGGATTCAAGCTTAGGCGCCATCGAAGCGCCATCAGGTGGCTGTGCCACGGCCGCGAGCTGCCCGGTCGCTAAACCATCGAGCGTCTGCAGCAGCAGTTCAGCGCCAGATTCAGCCAGGCGCGCCAGCAGGGTTCCGGTTGTGTCGTCGCGATGAATAGTTTCGGTGACGGTTCCCAGCACGGGGCCGGTATCCATGCCTTCATCAAGGACAAACGTTGTGGCACCGGTGACATCGTCGCCATGCCAAATCGCATGTTGAACCGGAGCCGCCCCGCGCCAGGCTGGCAGTAGCGAAAAGTGAAGATTTACCCAGCCAAGGCGAGGAACTGCCAGGACGGGAGGAGGAATCAGTGCGCCGTATGCCACAACCGGACAGCAGTCAGGACCCAGTGCGCTCAGTTCGGTGATGAAACTCTCATCGCGTGGGTGCATGGGAGTCAGCACCGGAATGCCGACCTCGTCAGCAAGCTCACCCACCGGACTGCGCTGCAACTGGCGGCCGCGACCCACCCGAGCATCGGGTCGCGTCACAACAGCGACCACATCGTGCGCTGAATGCAGCAGCGCCTGCAATGCCGGGACAGCTGTGGCCGGGGTGCCAGCAAACACAACTCTCATGATTGGTGACTCAGCATTGGTGTCTCAGCATTGGTTTCTCAGCATTGGTTTCTCAGCATTGGTTTCTCAGCATTGGTTTCTCAGCATTGGTTTCTCACGACCGACAACTCATGCTTCACGCACATGTCTACAACCATTTCGCTGACAAAGTATGTGGACTGAGCTTCACCGTTGGCGCATGTTCGCCGAACCAGTCAGCGGCCCGGATCGCTTTCATCGCCTCTTTACGGGTCTGCGGGTCTAACCGATCAATAAATAGCACTCCGTCGAGATGGTCAGTCTCATGTTGGACTGCCCGCGCGAGGAGATCGCTGCCCTCCACCGTGACCGGTTCGCCGTGCATGTTGAATCCCTTGGCCACCACGCGCAGTGCGCGCACCGTGTCGAAACTGAGGTCGGGAATACTCAAGCACCCTTCTTCACCAACCTGTTCCTCGTCGGACAGGTCCAGCGTCGGGTTGCATAGGTGACCGAGCTCGTCATCAACCCACCACGTGAACACGCGCAAAGACACGCCAATCTGAGGAGCGGCGAGCCCACTGCCAGGTGCATCCTGCATGGTGTCGGTGAGATCCGTGACCAGCTTTCGCAACTCCTTATCGAAGTCCACGACAGGCGCGGCCGGCGAGCGCAGCACCGGATCGCCGAAGAGCCGGATGTCTTGAACGCTCACTCAGACTCATCCTCACCGTAGGCAGACACCAATGGACCCGGCCAGTCTATGCCTGCCGCGTTCACGACTATGTCGGCCCAACATGACAGCATCCAGGGGTGCCCGTGCAGTCAGCTCTTTCCCACCCGGTGGCACGGGTCTGCGTTGACGTGCATCTCCCCCACCTTGATCGTCCGTTTGATTACCTCGTGCCGCCAGAACTATCTAGCCAGGCTCAACCCGGGGTGCGAGTACGGGTGCGCTTCGCTGGACGGCTCGTTCAGGGGTTCGTGCTGAGCCGCACTCAAGCGTCAACCCATTCACTCCAGCCCATCCAGCGGGTATTTTCTGACCTACCGGTCTTGACGCCAGAGATCGCACGCCTGTGCCGCGAGGTTGCTGATCGGTACGCCGGCACGATGGCCGAGGTGGTGAAGGCAGCGGTGCCGCCACGACATGCGCGAGCCGAAAATGCTGCTCGCGCGCGCGACGGTTATCCAGCCAGCGCAGATTCGCCAGTGTGGATCACCACCGATGATCCGTGGGCGGCCTACACCGGCGGCGATGGGCTACTCACACGACTGGCGGCACCGACCAACACTCGCGTCGTCTGGTCGCCACGGCCTGGCGAAGATCCGGCTGAGCGCATCACGGACATGGCCACCGCAGCGCTCCCCCGCGGCCCCGTGGTCATCGTCGCGCCCAATGCACGCGAGGTAAATCGGATCCAGTCTGCGCTGAAGTCTCGATTCGATGCCCGACGCATCTGTCTACTCACCGCCGATCAAGGCCCGCAGGCGCGATACTCCGCTTTCGTACATGCCCTGACCGGCCGATGCGACATTGTCGTGGGCACTCGGGCGGCAGCCTTCGCTCCGGTTGATTCACCCGCTGCACTGCTGTGCTGGGAAGACGTCGACGAATCACTCGTCGATCCGCAACGCCCAGGGTGGCATGCTCGTGAAGTCATGGCCTTGCGGGCAGGAATGAATTCTGCAACCGCGCTCGTCGTCGGTGGTTTCGCCAGATCCGTGGAGACCCAGGGGTGGGTGGAAGCTGGCTGGGCGGTGTCGTTGACGCCGACACGACCTGTCATCCGCACCTGGGCGCCCCGGGTGAAGGCAGACCCGCCCGACAGCACCGCTGCTGCGTCCCACGCCCGCATTCGCGATCGAGTTTTTCCCGTGGTTCGTGCTGCCATCGCGGCGGGACCGGTACTGGTTCAGGTGCCTCGCCGTGGCTACGTACCAAATTTGGTGTGCCAGAACTGCCGTGAACCCGCACGTTGCCCCACCTGTACCGGCCCGCTCACGCTAGCCAGCGCACAAGCCCCACCCCATTGCGCGTGGTGCCGATCCGATCCGGCCACTGTTGCAGCAGGTACGGCAGTTGCAGTAGACACAGCCTATTCCTGTCGCAATTGCGGGTCCCAGCAGTTGCGGGCTACTGCGGTCGGCGTCGACCGCACCGCTGAAGAATTAACCCGGTCATTTCCTGGCGTCCCCATCGTCAGTAGCAGTGGCGACCACATGGTGCACCAGGTTGACGACACGCCGGCACTGGTTATCGCGACTCCAGGTTCGGAGCCGGATGCACCGGGTGGATACACCGCGGTGGTTCTGCTCGATGCTGCCGCCATGGCACGCCGGCCCGGCCTCCGCAGCAGTGAAGAAACGCTGCGCCGCTGGATGTATGCGGCAAACAAGGCAAGGCCGGGATCCAGCGTCGTTATCGCGGCGTCACCGACGCTGGGTCTTGTTCAGGCTTTCCTGCGCTGGGATTCCGCCTGGTGGGCAGCCCGCGATCTGGCCGAACGCGGCGAACTGCATCTGCCGCCAACCGTTCGGTCAGCCACGATCGAGGCAGGCACTGACACTTTGCTGGGCGTTGTCGAGCAACTGCAGCCAAGCGATCATCCGAACTGGCGGTTCATCGGTCCCATACCGCTGGAGGACCAGCGCAGTAGGCTCTTGCTCAGTGCACCACGAGCGCAAGGACCGGCATTCGTTTCCGCCATCAAAGAAGTCGCAGCCGCGCACTCAAAGTCGACAAAATTGCAGTCACTTCAGGTACGCGTAGATCCCTATCACTGGGGTGTGGACGCCTAGCTCCAGACGCTCGCTAGCAACTAGACGCCAGCCAACTCTCGTAATACGTCGGCACGATCGGTTCCTTCCCAGGAAAAATCCGGTAATTCGCGACCGAAGTGCCCATAAGCAGCTGTCTGTTGATAGATGGGCCGCAACAGATCAAGGTCGTTGATGATGGCGCCGGGACGCAAGTCGAAAACCTCACGCACATGGGCCTGAATTGCCTCATCGGCGATGACGCCGGTGCCAAAGGTGTGCACGAAAAGGCCGACCGGATGTGCCTTACCGATGGCGTAGGCAACTTGAACCTCACACCGATCTGCGAGACCGGCAGCAACCACGTTCTTAGCGACCCAGCGCATCGCGTAGGCAGCCGAGCGATCGACCTTGGATGGGTCCTTGCCAGAAAATGCGCCACCGCCGTGTCGAGCCATGCCACCGTAGGTGTCGACGATGATTTTGCGCCCGGTTAGCCCGGCATCACCCATCGGTCCGCCCACCTCAAACCGTCCGGTGGGGTTGACCAATAGTCGATAGTCGGTGCTGGGTAGATCAAGACTTTCCAGAACCGGGTCGACCACGTGTTTACGAATATCGGGGGCCAACATTGTGTCGAGGTTGATGTCCTTAGCATGCTGGCTAGACACCACGATCGTGTCGATGCGAACCGGGCGGTCTTCGGCGTCGTATTCGATCGTGACCTGGGTCTTCCCATCCGGTCGCAGGTAGGGTAGGTCACCAGATTTGCGCACGCGCGTAAGCTGTTCGGCCAGTTGGTGAGCGAGGGAGATCGGTAGGGGCATCAACGTTTCGGTGTCATTGCTGGCATAACCAAACATCAAGCCCTGATCACCGGCACCCTGTCGGTCGAGGGGATCAATGCTATGTCCGACGCGCTCCTCCATGGCGTCGTCAACTCCCTGGGCGATATCGGCAGACTGCTTACCGATCGACACACTCACACCGCAGGAATTTCCGTCAAAGCCCTTATTCGATGAGTCGTAACCGATCCCGAGGACAACATCACGCACCAACTGCATCACGTCGGCATAACCCTCGGTCGCCACTTCACCCGCCACATGCACCTGGCCGGTGGTGAGGAGGGTCTCTACGGCGACACGACTCTTGGGGTCTTGGCGCAGCAAATCGTCGAGAATCGCATCAGAAATCTGGTCGGCCATCTTGTCTGGATGACCCTCGGTCACCGACTCGGATGTGAATAAACGTCCCGGCACAGTAACTCTCACCTTCTGTCTCGCGGGGCATCACGCACGCAGCGCGCTTGCCCGTTAGGGCCGCGTCGTCACCCGGGGCACCCCATCGCGGCGGAGGGTTGCCGGCCAGCAAGCCGGGGCTTAGCACTGACACTCTTGACGGGCAAAGCCTATCCTGCGTCAGGTTCCCAGTTGGCAACGACATCTAGGAGTTGATCGGCGAGGTCAATTTTTGTCGTTGACGGAACTGCCAACGAGCCACCGCGTGAGTCCATGATGATCGCTGCGGTCGTGGACTGACCAAAAACCTGGCCGCCACTCACATCGTTTGCCACCAAAAGGTCACAACCCTTGCGCTGCAATTTGTCGCGACCAGCCAGCATGAGTTCATCCCCACCGATGGTTTCAGCGGCGAAACCAATGAAAATTTGACCGGGCGTGCGTGCAGCGGTGAGCGTGGCCAGCACATCAGGATTCGTCCGCAACTCGATGGCGGTCGGCGCCGACGACGTTTTCTTGATCTTGTGATCAGACACATCTAAGGGGCGAAAGTCAGCGACAGCAGCCGCCATGACGATCACGTCAGCGGTGGGCAGGAGGCCCAGCATGGCCACACCCATCTGCTCGGCGGATTCAACGGCCACCACCTCAATGCCGGCGGGCACGACGACGTCAAGGTTGGCACCCACGAGCGTGACCCGGGCACCCCGCTCGGCAGCACGCTGGGCGATCGCGACTCCCTGGCGTCCGCTGCTGCGATTACCTAGATAGCGCACGGGGTCCAAAGCTTCACGTGTGCCACCTGCTGAGACCAACACGTGGCGCCCGATGAAATCACGTGGCGCCAGCAGTGCCAGACCAGCCGCGACAATGTCGGTTGGGTCCGGCAATCTCCCCGAGCCAGAATCGGCGCCGGTCAGCCGGCCGACAGCCGGGTCGAGCACGTGAAAACCGCGGGACCGCAAAAGTCCGACATTTGCTTGCGTGGCCGGGTTTTGCCACATCTCGGTATGCATTGCTGGACTCATCAGGATCGGGCAGGTGGCGGTCAGCAACGATGTGGTGAGCAGATCATCAGCTAAGCCGGCAGCAGCGCGGGCCAGCAGGTCGGCGGTGGCGGGCGCCACGATGACCAAATCGGCCCAACGTCCCAACTCCACATGCGCTACCCGATGAACATCGGTCCACACCGAGGTGGTGACCGGATGGCCAGACAGCGCCTCCCAGGTGGGCGCCCCAACAAATCGCAGGGCGGCCTCGGTGGGAGCCACGCGTACTTCGTGGCCAGATTCGCGCAGGAGCCGCAGCACCGTGCAGGCTTTATACGCCGCGATGCCGCCAGAAACTCCCAGCAGAATCGAAGAGGTCAGGAGGCATCCTCAGGGTTGCCCGGTGCGGGTGCATCAAAACTCATGTCCGCCAGCGTGGGTTCGGTATCGACCGGGACAGGTGCGGTCGGATCAAAAGGTTCGGCGACGAGCAAGCCAGCATCAATTTCACGCATGGCGATGGAGAGGGCTTTTTCCTGCACGTGGGTTTCCACCAGGGGGCCGACGTTTTCGAGGAGCCCTTCACCCAACTGGGAGAAGTAGGCATTGATCTGTCGTGCGCGCTTGGCCGAATAGATGACCAGGGAGTACTTCGACTCTGTCTTTTCCAACAGATCATCAATGGCCGGGTAGGTGATTCCCTCGGAACGTTGCGATGCACTCACGCGCTGTGACCTTTCGTTGTGGAGCTCTCACCGGGTCCACCGACAGAGCCTGCGAGCAGATTCTAGCCCGTGAGTTGGGCCATAACCGCACCGGCCGCATGTGACACCCGTTCGTTAATGATGACCACGTCAAACTCATCCTGGGCACTGAGCTCTCGACGCGCTGTATCCAACCGCTGGCTGACAACCTCTGCTGACTCCGTCCCACGCCCGGTGAGACGAGCCACCAGGACCTCCCATGACGGAGGAGCCAAGAAAACCAGGAGCGCTTCTGGGTCCACGACTCTGATTTGCCGGGCCCCCTGCAGCTCGATCTCACACATCACATGGACACCCTGCTGAAGTTGTGCACGGACCGGCTGAACGGGTGTGCCGTAAAAGTGGCCGGAAAACTGCGCCCATTCCAGCAGTTCTCCGGCTGCGCGCATGCGATAGAACTCTTCGGTGTCGATGAAGTAGTAGTCAACGCCATCACGTTCACCGGATCGTGGAGCCCGCGTTGTGACCGAGATGGAAAACCACACGTGCGGGTAGTTTTCCCGGATGTGCGCAACCACGCTCGATTTGCCAACTCCGGATGGTCCCGAGAGCACCACGAGTTGAGGTCGAACGACGACGCGAGGGGCACCGGCCGCACGCCTCGTCGCGAGCGCAGCGGTAATCGCTTGCACCTGCTGGTTTCCCAGTTGACCGAGTCGACGCTCGCCGGGCACCGAGGCCGCATCTTCCAACGCCGCTGCTTTCGCCGGGCCAATTCCGGGAAGGCTGGTGAGAACCTCGTGCACCCGCAGGCGGCTCACGACCAGATCGCGGCGCTCCTGCAGCAACTGCGCGACGCTTAACTCACCCGAGCGCAGTTCTGCCTTGATCTGGGCTCGTCGTCGACGCGCCATGAGGGCGTTTTCGCGCCCGCGATCTCGCGCCTCGTCGTTGAGCTGTGGTGGCGTCATCAAGTGGGGAATGCAGTTGACTCAGCCATGAAGTGCATCCCGGCACTCGGCAGCGATATCGGCTGCTGCTAAGCCCGGATCGGCGGCAGCAGTGATCGGGCGCCCGATCACGAGCAAATTGGCCCCATCAGACAGGGCTTGCGCGGGCGTGGCCACGCGCTTTTGATCACCTAGCGGACTTCCACTGGGCCGGACCCCTGGGGTGATCAGCACGACATCAGGGGAAACCACTTGGCGAACGGCTGCGACCTCACGTGGCGAGCACACGATTGCGCGCGCCCCCGCCTCGACAGCGATTGCGGCCCACCTGGTGACGAGGTCGATGGCAGCATCGGTCAGGCCTTGATCGCGACCTGTCACGTCGTCGGTTGAGTTGCCAACGAGCCCGAGACTCGTGAGATCCTCAATCGACAAGGATGTGAGGACCGTGACGGCAGTGATGAAGGTTTGTGGCAATTGATCGGCAGCAGCAGCGATCATTGCTGGGCCACCGGATGCATGCACGGTTAAGAAATTCGGCTCTAGATGCGCTACCGAGCGCGCTGCTCCGGCCACGGTGGCGGGGATGTCGTGTAGTTTCAGATCTAAAAAGATATTGCGCTGCAACGACATCAACTCCAGTTGCTCGCGCACCGCGACCACCGCTGACGCACCGTCGCGCAGGAAAACTTCCAGGCCGATCTTGAACGTATTCACCGACGACGCGGTACTTCGCACCCACTGGCTTGCACGTTTCACATCGGGAGCATCTAGTGCGAGAACAATGGGCGCAACGTCTGGTGATGCGCCACTGATGCCACCGAACTGGGTCACAGTGAATCCTCGTCGGCCTCTGCTGGCGCTATCGATTCACTGAGGCCGCGGTCTTGCGGAGCTCTATGCGCATAGGAGACAGCTTCGGCGAGGCTGGAAAATCCACGTTCAGCGAGTGCGGTGCTTAATTCCTGGTGAACGCGAATAGGTCCAGACGGATCGTTAAAGACTGTTGTACCCACCGAAACCGCTTGTGCCCCAGCGAGAATAAACTGTAGCGCATCGAGCCCGGTGCGAATTCCGCCCATACCCAGGATGGGGATGTCGGGGAGAGCCTGCCGGATCTGCCAGACACATCTCACCGCGACAGGCCGGATGGCCGGACCCGATAGGCCACCGGTTACACCGGCCAAAGCGGGACGCATCTGTTCGGTATCAATGACGAGTCCGAGAAGGGTGTTAATGACCGATAAACCGTCTGCGCCAGCCCGCACGCATGCCACTGCGATGCTGGTGATGTCAGTCACGTCGGGCGACAGTTTCGCCAGGATAGGGACCCGACTATCGGTATTTCGCCGAACAGCCTGAATAACCGCTGACGCACTGTCGGGAGCGCAAGCGAACACCTGACCACGTTCAGCAACGTTAGGACAGGAGATATTTACTTCGATCGCATCCACACCATCATGCATGCGTAGCGTTTTCGCCAATTTCGCGTAATCCTCAACTGTGTCGCCAGCAATACTGACCACCGTCCTGGCACCTCGCTGGGTTAGCCAAGCCAAGTCTCGCTCGACAAAGGATGCAATTCCGGGGCCCTGCAGCCCAATGGAATTAAGCATTCCACTGGGAGTTTCAGCCATGCGCGGAGTAGGTCGCCCGGCGCGCGGCTCTAACGTAATGCTTTTGGTCACGACGGCGCCGAGCCGCGTAATGTCAAAGAATTGATCAAGCTCGCGCCCGGCCGCAGCACAGCCGGATGCCGTCAAGACCGGACTTGGCATCTCCAAGCCAGCCAAGGACGTGCTCATGTTTACCCGGCCGTCACTCCACGGACTAGGGCCCTCTGCCGGAACGACAGTGGCGCGAGTCATCGCGCACCTTCTGATGATTCACGAACGGGTGCCGCGCCGAGTGTGTCGGGCGGGACGGTGCCGACATCAGCCCATCGCACCGTGTCTCCGCGAAACACCGGGCCCTCAATGCACGAGCGCACCATGCGCGTGATCCCATCATCTCCGATGACAGGTAAAACGCAGGTCATGCATACACCGATTCCGCACGCCATGGACTCCTCAACCGCACACTGGCTGTAGACCCCACGTGCGGTTGCCATATTGGCAACGGCAGCCAGCATTCCCATCGGACCGCAGGCATAGACGACATCGGTGCTGTGCTGGTCCATCACACCGGCTAGCGCGTCGGTCACTTGGCCGGTCTGCCCCAACGAACCATCATCGGTTGTCAGGGTGACCGTTGAGGCCATGCGCTTGGCCTCCAGCACGCCGAAAAGTTTCTCCTCGGTTGCCGCGCCGAGCACCATATCGACTCGGCAACCCCGAGCGCGTAGTTGCTCAGCCAACATGAACAGCGGTGCCGACCCGTAGCCCCCACCCACGAGAGCGCACGAGACCGGGTCTCGGGGCAGTGAAAAGGGACGACCCAGCGGACCCACCAGGTTGACGGCGTCGCCGCGATGTCGCTGCGCCAACCAGCGGGTGCCGGCTCCATGTGGTGAGACCACGACGTCGACGGTCCCACCAAAGACACCACGCTCTTGCACACCATGAATCGAAAACGCTCGACGCAGCAGCAGCCCCGACTCTTCACCACCGATCGCCAAGGCAACGAAATGACCCGGCCGCGTCTGGGTAGCAATGCTGCCAGCGGTCAACGTGAGCACGTGGTAACTCCCTGCTCGACGCACAGAGACGACCTCGCCTCGATACTGCTCAGGCACGCGCGTGGCCTCCTGCCAGGTCGGACACTGTCTGCGCATCGCCTTGCTTCGCATACAGCGCTTTCAAGTCAATCGCATGCTCCTGCAAGGAGCGAACACCCATGGAGCCTGCCACTAGCGCCTCAATTCCTAGAACCGTTGCCGAGAGCCCCTGAATCGTGGTGATGCAAGGGGTACCGGTCAAGATAGCGGCCGTTCGGATTTCGTAACCGTCAAGTCGCGGCCCCACCCCAAACGGTGTGTTGATGATGAGATCGATTGACCCGTCCATGATCGCCTGAACAGTGGTGGGCTCACCAGCAGGCCCGACCCCATCGCGAAGTTTTCGAAGTCTTCCCACGTGGACGCCATGGCGCTGCAAGACCTCCGCTGTTCCGTCCGTGGCCACGACTTCAAAGCCCAAATCGAGCAGACGTTTTACCGGGAAAACCATCGACCGCTTATCTCGATCCGCGATCGAGACAAAGACCCTGCCGCTCACGGGCAGCCCCTTTGCGTAGGCCGCTAACTGAGATTTAGCAAAAGCGGTGCCAAAGTCGGCATCGATTCCCATGACTTCACCGGTGGACTTCATCTCCGGCCCCAGAACGGTGTCCACCCCGTGGAATCGACCAAATGGCAACACTGCTTCTTTCACCGCGATCGCTGACCCAGGAGGAAGTTCGGCGCCATCGCCCTGGTGGGGAAGCATGCCCTCGGCGCGCAACTCAGCAATGGATGTGCCCATCATGATTCGGGCGGCTGCCTTGGCCACCGGCACCGAAGTTGCCTTGGACACGAATGGCACTGTGCGCGACGCTCGCGGATTTGCCTCCAGGACATGGAGCACGTCGCCGGTGAGTGCGTACTGGACGTTGAGCAACCCGCGAACACCAACGCCAGCAGCGATGGCTTCGGTGGACCGACGAATTCGATCAATCTCGCCAGATCCCAACGTGATTGCTGGCAGCGCGCAGGCTGAGTCACCCGAGTGAACGCCGGCCTCTTCAATATGTTCCATGACGCCGGCAAGATAAAGATCGTGTCCGTCATAGAGAGCATCGACATCGATCTCGATCGCATCGTCAAGAAATCTGTCGATAAGAACCGGATGATCGGGAGTAATTTCGGTGGCTCGCAGAAGGTAGTCCGCGAGCATGGCATCGTCATAGACGATTTCCATACCTCGCCCACCCAGCACGTAGGACGGACGCACAAGGACGGGGTATCCGATGTCAGCCGCCAAGATCTGCGCATCAGGGAAACTCAGCGCGGTGCCGTGCTTCGGTGCAGGAAGGTTCGCCCGTGCCAGCACCTGACCGAAAGCACCTCGATCCTCAGCAAGATCAATTGCATCCGGAGACGTCCCGACGATAGGCACGCCATGGTCGAGCAGGCCGCGAGCAAGACCTAGGGGGGTCTGTCCTCCCAGTTGCACGATGACCCCGGCAATGTGGCCCGATTCAGATTCTGCGTGAATAACTTCGAGGACGTCTTCTAAGGTGAGCGGCTCGAAATACAGCCGATCTGAGGTGTCGTAGTCGGTTGAAACCGTTTCCGGATTGCAGTTGACCATGACCGTCTCATAGCCCGCCTCGCGGAGGGTGAGGGATGCGTGGACGCAGGAGTAGTCGAACTCGATCCCCTGCCCAATGCGGTTGGGTCCAGATCCCAGGATGATTACTTTCTGCCGATCGCTCGGGGCGACTTCTGTTTCCTCGTCGTAGCTGGAGTAGTAGTAGGGCGTTTGCGCATCGAACTCAGCGGCGCAGGTATCAACCGTTTTGTACACCGGTCGAATACCGAGGTCATATCTCATGGCGCGAACCTCTGCTTCAGTAAGCCCTCGCACCGCGCCGATCTGAGCATCAGAAAAACCGTGATGCTTGAGTTGGCGAAGCAGCGGTTCATTGAGTTCCACCGCGTCCGCGAGTGTCTGCGCGTGCTCGTTAAGCATTCGAATTTGATCCAAAAACCACGGGTCTATTCCGGTAGCGTCATGGGTTTGCGCAACGCTCGCCCCTGCCCACAGTGCCCGCTGCACACGTGTCAATCGCCCATCGTGGGGAACGCTTGCCGCGTCAAGCTCAGCCGCCGCATCAATGCTGGATGGTGACATTGACCAATCAAAGGGAGCGTTTTTTTGTTCAGTGGACCGCAAGGCTTTCTGCAAGGCTTCGGTGAAGTTTCGCCCGATCGCCATCGCCTCACCCACCGACTTCATGGTGGTCGTGAGCGTGGCATCAGCCTGGGGGAATTTCTCGAACGCAAACCGGGGAACCTTCACGACGATGTAATCCAACACCGGCTCAAAGGACGCCGGCGTTTTCTTCGTGATGTCATTGGGAATTTCATCCAGGGTGTATCCGATGGCCAGTCGAGCAGCAATCTTTGCAATCGGGAAACCCGTTGCCTTCGAGGCTAATGCGGAGGATCGAGAAACGCGCGGATTCATTTCGATGACAATGAGTCGGCCGTCGGCGGGGTTTACCGCAAATTGAATATTGCAGCCACCGGTGTCAACACCCACGGCCCGAATAATGTCGATCGCGACATTGCGCATGTGCTGATATTCGCGATCGGTCAGCGTTAGCGCTGGTGCGACCGTGATCGAATCTCCGGTGTGCACCCCCATCGGATCAAGATTTTCAATCGAACACACGACGACAACGTTGTCTAAGCGATCACGCATCAGTTCAAGTTCATACTCTTTCCACCCGAGGATCGATTCTTCCAGGAGAACCTCGGTCGTGGGGCTTGCCTGCAGACCGGTGCCGGCAATGCGTCGCAACTGGGCTTCATCGCGGGCGATACCCGAGCCCGCACCACCCATGGTGAATGACGGTCGAATGACCACGGGGTAACCCAAGTCAACGGCAGCTTCGAGGCACTCGTCGAGGGTGTGACACACGCGCGATCGCGCGCTCTCACTGCCAACATCGGCCACGATCTGACGAAACTTCTCGCGGTTCTCGCCCCTATCAATGGCCTCGACGTCAGCACCGATGAGTTCAACATTGAATTGGTCAAGCACCCCACTATGGTGCAGGGACATCGCCGTATTCAAAGCGGTCTGTCCGCCCAGGGTCGCAAGGAGAGCATCGGGTCGTTCGCGCTCGATGATTTTGGCTACCACCTCAGGCGTAATCGGCTCCACGTAGGTTGCATCGGCGAACTCGGGGTCGGTCATGATGGTCGCAGGATTGCTGTTGACCAAAATGACTCGAATGCCTTCGGCCCGTAAAACGCGGCAGGCTTGGGTGCCGGAGTAATCGAACTCGCACGCCTGACCGATCACGATGGGTCCAGACCCAATGACCAGGACAGATTGAATATCTTCTCTGCGCGGCATCATCGGCTCCGTTCGATCAGGTCAACGAATTCGTCAAAGAGCGGATCCGCATCGTGCGGGCCAGCTGCAGCTTCGGGGTGGTACTGCACGCTAAACGCAGGCACGTCAATACAGCGCAACCCCTCAACCACGTTGTCGTTCAGGCACACATGACTTACCTCGGCGCGACCGAAAGGCGTATCGATTTGTCCCTCGAGCGGAGCCGAAACTGCGAATCCATGGTTGTGCGCGGTGATGGCAACGCGCCCGGTGAGCAGGTCCTGTACCGGCTGGTTAATGCCGCGATGGCCGAAGTTAAGTTTATAGGTTTCTAAACCCAGAGCCCGGCCAAGCATTTGGTGACCGAAACAAATGCCGAACACGGGGCGACGGGCGGTCAGTGCTGACTGCAACAGTTCGACCACATGATCTGCTGAAGATGGATCACCAGGGCCATTGGAAAAGAACACCCCATCGACTCCGGTGGTCAGCATCTGCTCGGTTGACACAGAAGCCGGTAGCACCCACACGTCAAGGCCACGCTCACTCAAACGTTGAGGGGTCATGGATTTAATACCCAAATCGATCGCCGCGATCACACCGCGCCGGTCGCCCTGCGCTGGCACGAGGTAGGGCAACTTAGTCGTGACGTCCTCGGTCAGGTTCGCACCCACCATCGATGCAGCCGATCGAACCTGAGCAAGAAGACTCTCTACCGGCTCTTGGGCGGCGGCTCCGCTGAAGATACCCATGCGCATGGCCCCACGGTCACGGAGGTGCCGGGTTAGGGCACGGGTGTCGACAGCTTGAATGCCAACAATCTGCTGCGCCCGTAGTTCGTCCTCCAGCGAATGGGTTGACTCATAGTGAGACGGGGCGATCGCTGGGTCGCGCACGACGAAACCTGCCACCCACATCCGGTCGGATTCATTATCACGGTCATTGATGCCGGTATTTCCGATGTGTGGGGCGGTCATCACCACGATCTGTCCGCGGTAGCTCGGGTCGGTGAGCGTTTCTTGATAGCCGGTCATCCCGGTAGCAAAAACCGCTTCGCCCAGAGCGGTGCCGATCGTCGCCCAGCTACGACCGCGAAAAACGCGACCATCCTCCAAGACCAAGACAGCGACGCTGTCTGCCGCCTCGTGTGACGGCTTCTGGGCATCTGGACTCACTGAACCTCCTTCTGATGGGTATTACCCTCGATCACCCTGGTGATGGCCTCGATGAGTTCAGTCTGTTCCTCAGCGATATCACCGCGGACACCGGTATCAATGGCCACTTCTCCCAGCGACCAGGTAATAATGGCAAGGCCGCCTCGCTCGTAGGCCTTACCCGCAATGCCTCGGTCAGCTCGAACCGCTACGAGGTCGGCACCGGGAATAGAAAAGGACACGGCACCTTCGCGGCGAAGGTCCACCCGATCCGCAAACAGTGCAACTTCGACCCTGCTGCGAACGCCCATGCCGTGGGCCACGATGCGGTCTAGCCAGTTACCAGCGAAGACTGAGCCGACGTAGAGCCCACCGACCTGTAGGAGCGGATCACCCGTACTTTCGCCTAATTTCTGGGGTTCGGGCAGATCCGCCTGTGTGCGTCCACGCCGCTTCCAGCCACGTCGCATCGCCCACAGCACCAGTGCAATGACACCCAGCATCAAGGCCACCAAAGCCAGCCGTTCCGGCCAGTCGGTGACCGGTGCGGACGTCATTCGAGCTCACCATCGACGACGGTCCATTCTCCGCGCAGCATTGTGCCGCGCACAGACGCCGGCATCTCCATGCCGACATAGGGAGTGTTGCGACTCAAACTAGCCAGGGTCTCAGGATGAACCGTCCACTGTTTCTGCGGGTCAATCAGCGCTAGGTTCGCCGGTTCGCCCACCTCTATGGGGCGGCCATGCATGTGGTCAACCTGCCCGATGCGGGCCGGCTGCACCGACATCTGCTGAGCCAGTTGAGCCCAGGACATCAGGCCCGATGCCACCATGGTCTCCACAACAATGGGTAGTGCCGTTTGCAGGCCGAGCATGCCGAACGCACCGGCACTCCACTCGCAGTCCTTTGCCTCGTGCGGATGCGGTGCATGATCGGTTGCCACGATGTCGATTGTTCCGTCGGCCAGACCTTCCCGCACTGCCGCCACATCGTCGACTGTCCGCAGCGGCGGGTTGACCTTGTAGATCGGATCATAAGTCGCGGCCAAATCTTCGGTAAGGAGCAAATGGTGGGGCGTGACCTCGGCCGTCACATTGATTCCGCGCTGTTTCGCCCAGCGGATAATTTCGACTGATCCCCTCGTGGAGAGATGGCACACGTGAAGTCGGCTGCCCACGTGTTCAGCAAGGAGAACATCGCGGGCAATAATCGCCTCTTCTGCCACCGCCGGCCAACCGGTCAAACCTAACTGGGCGCTGAGCGCGCCCTCGTTCATCTGCGCACCCTCTGTTAATCGAGGTTCCTGCGCGTGCTGGGCGATCACACCGCCAAAGGCCTTCACGTACTCAAGCGCACGTCGCATTAACACGGCGTCACTCACACAGATGCCGTCATCGCTGAACACTCGAACCCGCGCGGCAGAAGAGGCCATCGACTCCAATTCCGCAAGTTGCTCCCCCGCCAAACCAACAGTGACCGCGCCTACGGGATACACATCACATCGCCCCGTTGCCTGGCCGATCCGCCATACCTGTTCCACCACACCGGCTGTATCCGCTACCGGCGCGGTATTAGCCATCGCGTGAACGGCGGTAAACCCACCAAGAGCCGCAGCCGCACAACCCGTGGCGATTGTCTCTGCGTCTTCACGACCGGGCTCGCGAAGGTGTGTATGGAGGTCAACCAATCCCGGCAGCAGGATCTGGCCGGCGCCATCTTGTCGCACGGTGTGCCGGTCACCAACAAGTGAGCCGGCAGCGCCGATCTGTCGGATCCGGCCATCGCTAATCCACACATCGCATGCCTCCTCATTGAGCGGCCGGACACCGCTGAGTAGGACATCAGCCTTGGACATCTGGTTCTCCTCCGATGAAATCGTCGACCTCGGTATTGCCGATCGCGCCCACCTGCGCTCGGGCACCGAAAACTTCATAGAGCACGGCCATGCGCACGCTGACGCCGTTCGCGACCTGATCGACCACGACCGAGCGAGGACCATCGGCCACATCAGCACTGATCTCCATGCCGCGGTTCATGGGACCGGGATGCAACACAATGCCGTGATCGGCGAGTCGCTGGGCACGAGCGGCGGTGAGGCCAAAGGATCTGGAGTACTCGTGTGCGGAGGGGAAGTATGCAGCGTTCATTCGTTCGGCCTGCACCCGCAGCATCATCACGGCGTCGGCACCGGTGATGGCCTCATCTAGGTCGTAGGTATACCGGCATGGCCAGGATTCGACACCTTTAGGCATCAACGTCGGCGGTGCAACGAGGGTGACCTCAACGCCCAGTGTGCCCAGTAAAATCACATTCGAGCGCGCCACCCTGCTGTGCAACACATCACCGACGATGACCACCCGGAGGCCATCAAGATCTCCTGCACCGGCACATAGCCTGTCGCGGATGGTGTAGGCGTCCAACAGTGCCTGAGTGGGATGCTCATGCGTGCCATCTCCGGCATTAATCACACCCGCTTGTGTCCAGCCAGAATGGGCCAGCCGGTGGGCAGCACCGGATGCGCCATGGCGAACAACCACCACCTCCGCGCCCATCGCCTCCAAGGTCAGCGCGGTGTCTTTGAGGCTTTCCCCTTTGGAGACACTCGATCCCTTGGCTGTGAAGGTGATCACATCAGCTGACAATCTTTTTGCCGCCGCCTCAAAAGACAGTCGAGTTCTGGTGGAGTCTTCGAAAAACAGGTTGGCAATCGTGCGCCCACGAAGGGTGGGTAACTTTTTTACTGATCGGTTCTGCAAGGTGGCTAACTGGGCTGCGGTGTTCAATATCGAATCTGCCCGGTCGCGGTCGAGGTCTGCTGCGCTCAGAAGGTGCCTCATGTCTGGCCTCCGTCGGAGGTAACGGACGCGGCTCGAGCATCTTTTCCCAGCAGAACTTCATCGTGTCCATCGATTTCACTCACCCGAACCAGCACTGACTCGGCCGGGGCCGTGGGCAGGTTCTTGCCAACGTAGTCCGCCCGGATAGGTAACTCACGATGGCCTCGGTCGATAAGTACTGCCAACTGGACCGAGCGGGGACGACCGATGTCGTTGAGAGCATCAAGGGCCGCGCGAACGGTGCGACCACTAAACAACACATCGTCCACTAACACCACGAGTTGATCGTCAATACCCACATCGGGAACCTGGGTGACGCCGACCGGGCGGGCACCACGAATGGACACATCATCGCGATACATCGTGACGTCTAGGGCACCCAGCGGGATGGAGCGGCCGGCGATGTCTTCGATGCGCGACGCGATGCGCTGCGCCAGCGGCACTCCGCGCGATTGGATACCGAGAATGACGAGATCGTCGACGCCACGAGAACGTTCAATGATTTCATGGGCAATGCGGCTGAGGACGCGACTCATATCGTCAGCGTCAAACACGCGGGCAGGTGACGTCACCGTCGACCTCCTTCCCCGCCTCTCTGGACGGGTCGTTAAAGGATGTCGTATCGAATGTCACTCTAGCGGACGCGTGCGTGAGCGTTACTGCGAGGCACCCTAGACTCCCGCACCTTCTCCGCCCCGGCCCATGCGATGAACGCGCATACCGTTGGTAGTTCCGGGTGTGCCAGGCGGGACTCCGGCCACGATGACCACTGTTTCACCGGCAGTCGCCCGGCCGATGTCCAACAGTGCCTTGTCTACCTGTTGGACCATGTCGTCGGTATGGGCCACCGATGGCACCAGAAAAGTTTCCACTCCCCAGGTCAGCGCGAGTTGACTGCGCACCCGTGGATCAGGGGTGAATGCCAAGAGTGGTGTTGGTGACCGCCATCGCGCGATGAGCCGGGCGGACATGCCCGTCTCGGTGAAGGCAATCAAGTTGCTGGCCTTAACTGCGTTGGCTACATCCACAGCCGCGTGACTCATTGCCTTCGCGGTTGAGCCGCTGGAATCGTCAACCGGATCCGTCACCCGGTTCAGTGCCTGCGATTCGACATGTTCGATGATGCGGCTCATCGTTGCGATCACATGATCTGGATGGACACCCACACTGGTTTCACCGGAAAGCATGAGCGCATCTGCACCGTCCAGAACAGCGTTGGCCACATCGCTCACTTCTGCACGAGTCGGACGTGTGGCCGTGACCATCGAGTCAAGCATTTGAGTGGCCACGATGACAGGTTTAGAAGCATTGCGGCACAAATTGATGGCGCGTTTTTGTACCAACGGAACGGCCTCAAGAGGCAATTCGACGCCAAGGTCTCCGCGCGCGACCATAATGCCGTTAAAGGCCGCGACAATCTCGGCTAGGTTGTCCACCGCCTGGGGTTTTTCAATCTTGGCAAGGACCGGAACTCGGATGCCTTCTTCATCCATGACCTGGTGAACCTGCTTCACGTCCTCGGCCGTTCGTACGAAGGACAAGGCGATCAAGTCTGCGCCGATCCGCAAGCCCCAACGCAGATCGTCGACGTCCTTCTCCGACATTGCCGGAACACTCACGGGCACACCGGGCAGGTTGATGCCCTTGTGATCAGAAATACGCCCGCCTTCGGTGACCGTCGTGATGACATCGGTGTCGGTCACCTGATCAACAAGTAGCGACACACGCCCGTCATCAATCAAGATGGTGTCTCCTGGCCCAACGTCGCCGGCCAAGCCCCCGTACGTGGTCGACACGCGCTGCCCATCACCAGAAATATCGTCGGTGGTGATGGCGAAAGTCTCACCCGCAGTCAGCAGTGCCGAACCATCAGCAAACATGCCCAGGCGAATCTTTGGGCCCTGTAGGTCAACCAGAATTCCTACGCCACGACCAACTGCATCGCTGGCTGTTCGGACGTGTTCATAGATCGCCTGATGATCTTCATATGTGCCGTGTGACAGGTTCAGTCGTGCAACGTCGAGCCCGGCCTCAACAAGGCCCAGCACCTGGTCATAGGTGGCACACGCCGGACCCAGAGTGGCCACGATCTTCGCGCGACGAGCCATAACTTTCTACCTCGGAATTTCTCGTTGCTAAACGGTGAGCGGTCGAGCCGATGCCGGAATTGGACTGGGTAGGTTCGTTGACCCGTTGAGAAATTCATCGACGGACGCAGCCGCAGCGCGTCCCTCTGCGATGGCCCATACGATGAGTGACTGGCCACGTCCGGCATCGCCGGCAACAAACACACCCGACTGTTCGGTGACGTAGTTGTCGGCTCGCACAACTTCACCGCGTCCGGTCATCGGCAATTCAAACTGCTCGAGGAGTGGACCATGTTCGGGTCCGGTGAATCCCATCGCCAAAAAGACGTAATCCGCCGGGATGTCGCGTGACGTAGTGCTAGCCGGTACGGGCTTTCCGTCCTGCCACTGCACGTCGGTGAGCCGCAGGGCTCGCACATGACCGGCGTCGTCACCGACAAAGGCTTCAGTAGACACCGCGAAGACACGTTCGCCGCCCTCTTCGTGAGCGCTAGACACCCGGTAGGTCATCGGGTATGTCGGCCATGGCTGAGCGTCTGGTCGATCGGCCGTCGGCATGGGCATGATTTCCAGTTGGGTGACCGATGCAGCCCCCTGACGGTGGGCGGTGCCCAAACAGTCAGCGCCGGTATCTCCACCGCCGATGATGACCACGTGTGCACCGGCCACATCGATGGGAGCCATGTCAATGTCACCCTCCTGCACCCGATTGGCACCGGGCAGATATTCCATGGCCTGGTAGACACCCTCGAGCTCACGACCAGGAACGTCGAGATCGCGCCAGGCAGTGGCCCCTACGGCGAGGACGATCGCATCATGGCGATGTCGCAATGCTGCCACCGTCATGTCGACGCCGATTTCAACGCCGGTTCGAAAGCGCACTCCCTCGGCCATCATCTGCTCGATGCGTCGATCAAGGTGCCGCTTCTCCATCTTGAATTCAGGGATTCCGTATCGTAATAGCCCACCGATACGGTCAGCCCGTTCGTACACAACCACGGTGTGGCCGGCTCGGGCGAGTTGCTGAGCAGCTGCTAAGCCAGCCGGACCAGAGCCGATAACCGCCACAGTTTTCCCCGACAAACGTTCCGGCGGTTGCGCCGTGACCCATCCCTCGTCCCAGGCTCGATCAATGATGGACACTTCAACCTGCTTGATGGTGACGGCGTCAGCATTGATGCCGAGCACGCACGCTGTCTCACATGGTGCCGGACACAACCGTCCGGTGAACTCAGGAAAATTATTGGTTGCATGAAGTCGCTCCATGGCCTCATGCCAGTCATCGCGCCACACGAGGTCGTTCCACTCAGGAATGAGGTTGCCCAGCGGACATCCATTGTGACAGAACGGAATACCACAGTCCATGCAACGTCCCGCCTGAGTTTGCAAGCGACTCGGTGTCATGGGCTCATAGACTTCGTGCCAATCTTGAATTCTGATATCGACCGGACGGCGCTCAGGGAGTTGCCGGTCTGCCTTCAAAAAACCACGCGGGTCAGCCACGGGATGCCTCCATTACCACCTCGGCCGGATCAAGGCCCTCGTCTTCGGCCCTCTTCAGTGCGGCAAGGGCCCGCTTGTAGTCGCGCGGCATCACCTTTCTGAAGCGCGCGCTGCTGTGTGTCCAATCAACCAAGAGTTCCTCGGCAATGGCAGATCCGGTCTCCTCCAGGTGCCGACGTAGTAGATATTCGACCTCCTCGGTTGATGCCGGATCCATACCCTCTACATCCACCATGTCTGGATTGATGCGATGCAGGTCGGCGTCGAGGAGATAGGCGACCCCGCCAGACATACCAGCAGCGAAATTTCGACCTATCGTGCCAAGAATCACCACCCGACCACCGGTCATGTACTCGCAACCGTGATCGCCAATACCTTCAACGACGGCGTCAATGCCAGAGTTGCGCACGCAGAACCGCTCTCCTACCTGACCTCGCAAATACAACTCGCCGGACGTGGCGCCATACGCGATGACATTGCCGGCGATGATGCTGGACTCGGCAGTAAAACCTGCATCGCGGTGTGGTCGCACCACGATGCGGCCACCGGAGAGACCCTTGCCCACGTAGTCATTCGCGTCTCCCTCAAGTCGCAGGGTGATGCCGGCCGGCACGAAGGCGCCCAACGACTGGCCCGCTGAACCCTGGAAGGTGATGTCGATAGTTCCGTCGGGCAGTCCGCTGCCGCCGTGCGCCCGGGTCACCTCCGCACCGAGCATCGTGCCCACCGTGCGGTTCACATTGCGTACCGTCAAGGCCGCCCGAACCGGCTCCCCTCGTTCGATCGCTGCAGCACACAGTGCAATGAGTTCATTGTCCAGAGCAGACTCAAGGCCGTGGTCTTGGGTGGTCATTTGGCGACGAGGCGCATCGTGCGCAATCTCGGGCACATAAAGAATGGGACTGAGATCTAAACCTGGTGTCTTCCAATGGTTGATGGCGGGGTTGACGTCGATAAATTCTGCGTGGCCGATGGCCTCATCTAGGGTTCTAAAGCCAAGCTCAGCAAGGTACTCGCGAACCTGTTCGGCGATAAACTCAAAGAAATTAACAACGAATTCTGCCTGGCCATCGAACCTGGCCCGCAGCACCGGGTTCTGTGTTGCGACTCCGACCGGGCATGTGTCGAGGTGGCAGACACGCATCATGATGCACCCCATCACCACCAAGGGTGCGGTGGAGAAACCGAATTCCTCAGCCCCGAGAAGCGCAGCGATAACCACATCGCGCCCCGTCTTCAGTTGCCCGTCCACTTGAACTACGATGCGGTCGCGCAGGTCATTGAGTAGCAACGTCTGTTGGGTTTCGGCAAGCCCTAATTCCCATGGGCCACCCGCGTGCTTGAGCGAGGTCAACGGCGACGCGCCCGTGCCTCCATCGTGTCCAGAGACAAGAACCACATCAGCATGGGCCTTGGATACCCCCGCGGCTACCGTTCCGACACCGACCTCAGAGACGAGTTTTACGTGAACCCGTGCCAATGGATTGGCATTCTTTAGGTCGTGAATCAACTGCGCCAGATCTTCGATGGAGTAAATGTCGTGATGTGGCGGCGGCGAAATAAGGCCGACGCCGGGAGTGGAGTGACGAGTTTTGGCGATCCACGGATACACCTTGTGGGCGGGCAGTTGACCGCCCTCTCCTGGCTTCGCGCCCTGGGCCATCTTGATCTGAATATCGTCGCTGTTCACGAGGTATTCGCTGGTCACACCGAATCGACCCGATGCCACCTGCTTGATGGCGCTGCGCTTCGAGTCACCGTTCGCCAGCGGCAGCAAGCGTTCTGAATCTTCGCCACCTTCGCCGGTATTGGACTTGCCGCCAAGTCGATTCATCGCAATCGCGAGGGTCTCGTGTGCTTCGGCCGAAATGGATCCGTAAGACATTGCACCGGTCGCGAAACGCTTGACGATGTCAGAAACTGGTTCTACTTCACTTAGCGGAACCGCAGGTCGCACACCGTGTTTCAGTTCAAAGAGTCCACGCAGGGTCATTAATGCGCGACTTTGATCGTCAACGGCATCGGTGTATTCACGAAAAATGTCGTAGCGCTTCGTGCGCGTGGCATGTTGAAGTCGGAACACCGTTTCGGGGTTGAATAAATGCGGCTCACCCTCACGACGCCACTGATATTCCCCGCCCACGGCAAGCCGCCGGTGCGCCGGGGAGATTCCTGACGCTGGGTATGCCGAGCGATGACGAGCCGTGACCTCTTCGGCAATTACATCTAAGTCAATCCCGCCAAGTCGAGATGTAGTTCCGGTGAAATAGCGCTCCACCAACTCGTGCGAAAGCCCAACCGCCTCAAAAATTTGTGCACCGCAGTAAGAACCCACGGTCGACACGCCCATTTTCGACATGACTTTCAACAGACCCTTGCCCAGGGCCTTCACCAGGTTGCGCACCGCCTTTTCTGGCGTGACGTCTGTGATGACACCACGCGCCACCATGTCTTCGACCGACTCCATGGCGAGGTACGGGTTGATGGCAGCAGCACCGAAACCCACGAGAAGCGCCACGTGATGCACTTCGCGCACATCTCCCGCCTCTATGACAAGGCCCACCTGTGTGCGTGTCTTATTGCGTACAAGGTGATGATGCACGGCAGAGCACAGCAATAGCGATGGAATAGGCGCCCGGTCGGCATTGCTGTCCCGATCGGACAGGACGATGAAACGCGTACCCAACTCAATGAGCGCATCCACCTCGGCACAGATCACGTCAATGCGGTCATGGAGGCCTTGCCCGCCATCGTCGACGTTGTACAGCGCAGAGACCTTAGCTGCGGAAAATCCAGGCAGATCACCGTCGGCATTAATGTGCAAAATCTTGGCAAGTTCATCGTTGTCGATCACCGGAAACGGAACAACGACCTGTCGACAATGTGCCGGGGTCGACGAAAGTAGATTGCCCTCGGGCCCGATTGTCGTAGACAACGAGGTAACGATTTCTTCGCGAATTGCATCCAGCGGCGGGTTGGTGACCTGGGCAAAGAGTTGTTGGAAGTAATCAAAAATTAGTCGAGGCCGCTGCGAAAGGGCCGCGATAGGCGTATCCGTTCCCATGGAACCGATCGCTTCTGCCCCACTCAACGCCATGGGGGTGAGCAGGATTCGAAGTTCTTCCTCGGTATATCCAAAGGACTGTTGGCGACGCAGAACGGACTCGTGGGTGTGGACAATATGCTCGCGATCTGGCAGTTCATCTAGGTGGATCAAGCCGGCATGCAGATAGTCCAGATAAGGCTGAGCCTCGGCGAGGTCACTTTTGATTTCGTCGTCTTCAATAATGCGACCAGCGACCGTGTCGACGAGAAACATGCGTCCTGGCTGCAACCGGCCTTTACGAATGACAGTCGACTGCTCGATATCAAGTACGCCGGCTTCGGATCCGAGCACCACGAGGCCATCTTCGGTGACCCAGAAGCGGCCCGGACGCAGCCCATTGCGATCCAGGACAGCACCAATCAGGGAACCGTCGGTGAAACAGACGGCTGCCGGACCGTCCCATGGCTCCATGAAAGTGGAATGGAATTCGTAAAAGGCACGGCGTGCTTCGTCCATTTCAGCATGATTTTCCCACGCCTCCGGGATCATCATCAACATCGCATGCGGCAAGCTACGTCCGCCAAGGTGCAGTAGCTCTAAACATTCATCGAACGAAGCTGAATCGCTAGCGCCCGGTGTGCAGACGGGAAACAACCGGGTCAAGTCACCTGGAATGAGATCGCTTTCCAGCAGCGCCTCACGTGCTCGCATCCAGTTGCGGTTGCCCTTGACCGTATTGATTTCGCCGTTGTGCGCGATCAGCCGATAGGGGTGAGCCAGCGGCCAGGA
>Ga0075118_10000499_pt1 | contig 35772 bp, 25 predicted proteins | sample AntAceMetag02UKE_FD_69794 | JGI IMG/M metagenome (GOLD analysis project Ga0075118, IMG submission 69794) | Saline lake microbial communities from Ace Lake, Antarctica - Antarctic Ace Lake Metagenome 02UKE | ecosystem: Environmental > Aquatic > Non-marine Saline and Alkaline > Saline | place...
GTGCCGTGAAGCAGGAAATCAAAAAATAGGACTCGGCCGGAGGTTGTCGGGCGTAAAGCCCGACCCACCCAGCAGGGCGCGGAGCTTGGTCCGACTTGGGTCGGGCCTTACGCCCGACAGTGGTTGCCTAGAGCTGGACCTGCAGACCAGCAGGCTGCGGACGACCCGTTGATCGTCCCTCCTGATCGCGGGCGATTCAGCCCCAGCAGAGCTCGTCGTTTGGTGCGGTGAAGCAGGAGATTGGGAAATAGGACTCGGCCGGAGGTTGTCGGCCGTAAAGCCCGACCCACCCAGCAGGGCGCGAGCTGGTCGGACGTGGGTCGGGCTTTACGCCCGACAGCGGTTGTCTAGAGCTGGACCTGCAGACTAGCAGGCTGCGGACGACCCGTTGATCGTCCCTCCTAGGCCCCGGCGATTCCGGCTTGTCAGAGCTCGTTGATCAAATCACGTCATGCCCGATGAGATCGAAGTAAGGGGCGGCGGCGAGAAAGTGGCGGTCATGCGAATAGACTTCGGTGAAGCCGTGCTCAGCGGCGCAAGCGAGATGAAGGGCATCAGCGGCGCGCAGGAACATCTTCGCCGGAGCAGTGCGATAAACCCTCTGCATCCGACGAAGGATTGCATCGTCGAGGGGATGCCAAAGGTAGACCGACCGGGCCATTTCACTCACGAATTGCTGGTGCAAAAGTTCGTGATTTTGAGCAGTCAGGCGTCCGTCCCGAAAAGCTCGATGAAAGGCGGCGATGACTTCGGCTCGACCATGACTGGCACACGCTATCTGGCGGTGCCCACGGGCTAACTGCCGGACCGCGGTGCAACCCGGATCATCGAGATAGAGCCGGACGAGATAGCTGGTATCAAAATATCCGGCCTCACCGATCATCTCGGTCCTCAGAAATCAGCTCGGTAATATCTCGATCTCCGGGGCGGGGTAAAAACGCGCCCTCCTCGACGGCTTTGGCGTATTCTGGCAGCAGCTTCCGGTTAGCCCAGTAGGATTTTTGCGGCTTGGCGGTCGCACCTTCAGCGGAGGCGGCGAGTTCCTTTTCTAGGGAAGTGACGACGATTTGTTTGAGCGATTGCCCCTGCTCGATCGCATGGATCTTCGCTCGTCTGTAGAGGGGATCGGGAATGTCGATGGTGGTCTTCACAGGAGACATAAATACGGTAATACGGTTTCCCGTCAATATGGCATGAGGGTTGTCTCGGAAGAGGCGGAGAGATTAGCAATGGAGGTCCCGTGAAGGATGTCGGGCGTAAAGCCCGACCCACCCAGCAGGGCGCCGGGTTGTCTGACGTGGGTCGGGCTTTACGCCCGACAGCGGCTCGCTAGGTCTGGATCTGCGACCACCCAGCAGGGCGCCGGGTTGTCTGACGTGGGTCGGGCTTTACGCCCGACAGTGGCTCGCTAGGTCTGGATCTGCGGCATCTTCTAGGCTGCGGAGGACCCGGAGGTCGTCCGTCCCCACGGAGACCGAACCTGACGTGGGTTGGGCTTCAACGCTGTGGTCATTCCGGAGCACTAGGATTAGACCAGATCAGCTCGATTCCGCGGTTGCTTGTGAGCGGGATGGAAGATACGCATCGAGGTCTACCGTATGAGGAAGATTCGCGTCTTCTCGTCCTACCATGAATCTTCTTTTGCGCTCCTATTTTGCCGGTATTTTGGTGTTGGTCTTAGCAACGTTGAGCCCAGCCGATCCCTACTCGCCGCAACTTGTTCGCAGCGACGAAATCAAATGGTCTCTGGCTGAACTGGAGCGGCTCGCACCAGATGCGTCTCCTCCGCTCGGGATCTATCTGGAGGACTTGAAGCGGCGAATGAATGAGATCGCGGCCTCGGCTGATCTGCTCGGCAAAGTCGACTTCGTCGTCGAAGACCTGACGGTGCACAATCCCCTCTATTGGCACGCGGCCTTTGGGCTGGGAGAGGATCGGATTCTCTTGTTCTGGCTGCACGGTTTGATCCTCGCGGCGAACGATCGGCCCCTGGATGCGTTTGAATGGACGGTGATGGCCCGCCGTGGGGTCTTGTTGAGTGGGGCCTTTGACGAGCGATGGTTGGCGTGGGAAAAGGAGCTGCTCTTGAAGACATGGGCGGGAGATGCTTATCGGCGTAGCGCGGAAGAATTTTCCTCTCTTTTACCGGGAAGAGGTGAAGTGGTTTCCGCCAGGACTCAAGGCGGCGGCAGGGCTCGCCTCTGGACCTTTTTCAATCCTGGGTTGCAGGTTTCTAATCGCTTGGCCGATCAGCGCGATTTATTCGACCACGAGAATCTGATTTGGCACCGATGGTATGACCGAGCGATGATGGGCGAGGTTCCGGCGATCGTGCAAGAGGTTGCCGGGGAGCGGGCCGGCAACTGGCCGGATCTCCCAGTTTTTGCGGCCGACGAACTCGTAATTCTGGCGGAATGGTTGGCGCGAGAGGAGGAAACCGCCTTGGGCCTGATGTGTTGGCTCAACGCCACGTCACATTCGCGGGGGCCCCTCCGGTTCAGTTACGATGCCTACTTGGCTCCGTTGATCGGGGATCAACTCCGCGAAGATTTGAAGTCGATCTCGCGCGCGCTGTCCCGGGTCGACTTGGTCGTGCCCTGGCAGGATTTCGTCGCGGAGGAGCCGACGGTGCACCCGTGGCTGCGTTGGAATGCCCGGCAAGCAAATCGGCGCATGGCGGGTTATACGGGCAACTTAAAGCTCTGGGCATTTGATGAGTTATGGTTCTACACCACGATGACAGAGCATCAGTTCTTCCTCCGGAATCCGGAGGAGATGAAGCGCATGATCAACCGGATCCCTCGGTCGAGGGTGGGGCACACGTTTCGCGAGTATCAAAGGATTCAGGCGGCTCGATTGGAGGATGCGCCCGAGGATATCGCGCGACTGCTGAACCGAATTGCCAAACGGAATCACGACCAGGTTAGAGAGCCGAGACTGTATGCCTTAGCTGCGATAGAAATGGGGCAATGGGAAGAAGGGGTTCGGGCGTTTTTGGTCCTAGCGGAGAGCGAAGAGGTTCCGCCTGTCCGGCGGGATTACCACCTGTTCCACGCCGGAGTCGCCGCAAAATTGGCGGGCATGGATCTGTCGGATCGCATACAGCAGGCGCTAGACGGAGGCATGGAAGCCCCTTGGGCGCAGCGCTTGAATCAAGCGCTTTTGGCCGCCCCAGACCCGAGTGAATTATTGGCTGCGGCCCAGACCTACACGGAGACGAAGACGGCAGCTCACCTTGGCGAAGCTTACCTCGCGCTCGCGTTTGCGCCGGGGGTGAATGCGGAGGACCGCCGGGCAAATCTTGAGGCGGTGATCTCGACGGGTCGAGTGGACTACTGGGAATACACCATTGCCAGTCACGCACTCCGGGAAATGGAAGCCGCGGCCTCGCCGCGCTAGGTTTTAGCGGTTAGCCAAACTCGCGGGCTTAAGCAGCTCCGACGCTCAGAAACCGGATGTGGGAAATGAGCCCGTCGGTGATGGTGTAGACAGCGATGGTGCGGAAGTCCGGACCATCGCGACCCTCGACGAGCTCCTCATCCACCGCGTGTTGGCCGACGACCATGCGTTGCGTAACGGTGGCATGGTTTTTCGGAAACTTCGCGAACATGGCCGCGTAGTTTTTTCGCATGGTTTCGCGGCCGCGAGCCACGTCATCGGAACCTTCCCGAACGATTTCTACATTCTCGGAAAAGCAGGCGACGAACGCGTCGACGTCTTGGCGGTTATAGGCCTCGAGCTGTTGAGCAACAATGGAGGCAATGGGATTGAGGGAGGATGACATAGTTATTTTGCATGGCCGAACTGAGCGGCTGGTGAAAGAGAATTGAGTTCGGGTCACAACTCACAGCACTGCTTCACGACTCAGCAAAAACCCCTTCGATGCCCGGATGGAAAATCGGAGTCAGCCCGGAGTCAGCCTCCTCTTTTCCTCTCAACTACAAACTACAACGCCTGATCCCTTTGGTCAGCCCGTCTTTATCTCTTCGAATCGCTCAGGGACCCTTCGCTGCGTTCGGGTGTTGCGAACGATATCGGGATTGTAACCTTAGCCGGATGAATAAGCTGCCGCCGGCGGTCCTTGGACTGTTAATCGTAAACATCGTGGCGTTTGTCGTGGGGCTCATCTCGCCTCACATGAGCGATCAGATGGTCGTGATGGGTGCGCTCTGGTATCCGGCCAATGAGCATTTTGGGTTGTGGCAGGTGGTCTCGTATATGTTTCTGCACGGAGGGATGGGGCATATCTTCTTCAACATGTTCGCGCTCGTTTCCTTCGGCAAAATTCTGGAGAGCCAATGGGGTTCGGTCCGGTTTTTGACTTTCTATTTTCTCTGTGGCTTGGGTGCTGCACTGATTCAGACGGGTATCAACTGGTATGAGTTTCAGAGTATCTATGATCGCCTGATCACGGCGGGATTAACGCCACCCGTGATTAACGAAATCATCACGACTGGTGGCGGTTATCTTCCTGCCGATCCGAAGTCCCGCGAGATGTTGATCGAGCTCTATTCGATCCAGGCGAGTCCGATGCTCGGTGCTTCCGGGGCAATCTACGGCGTGCTCGTGGCCTTTGGCGTGCTCTATCCCAATGCCAAACTCTCCCTGATGTTCATTCCAGCGCCGGTCGCCGCGAAATACTTCATCCCGGGCCTGCTGCTCCTTGATCTCCTCTCCGGCGTGACTGGCTTCTCCCTCTTCGGTGGCAACATCGCCCACTACGCCCATCTCGGTGGAGCCCTGATTGGATTTTTGTTGATGCTGCTTTGGAGGAAACGGAGTCAGCCGTCTTTGGAAAGAACGCTGACTGATGGTAAATGGTGAAGCTGACCCCTGTTTGGTTCAGATTAAAAATCTAACCGCAAGAATATCACATTGGCCCCTTTTCTGCCCCTTGCCAGGCTCGGGCGCACTTGCCGGTGGAGTTGTTGCGGGAAGCCTTTACCCAGCTCCAACAGCGCTGTGCCGAGCGCTCTCGGGCGGCGGATCGTTGGTTGGGCCGCACGGTAAAAGTCATCGATGGCAGTGGGCTTTCCATGCCCGATACGGACGCCAATCGAGAGGTCTTTCCGTATGCCGGTGGACAAAAAGCAGGGTGCGGTTTTCCCACGGGCAAGTTCGTCGGATTGTTCAGTTTGGCGAGCGGTTACTTGATCAAGTTCGTGCACGATTCGTGGCGCACCGGCGAGTCGCCCATGGCTCGGCAACTGATCGAGTGGATGCATTCCGGCGAGATCTTACTGGGAGATCGTGGGTTTAGTAACTGGTTCTTAATTGGATTTTTACAGCGCAAGGGGGTCGACGTGGTGATGCGTTTACATTAAGCGCGCAAGACCGGCACGGGCGCCGTATGCTGGGATCGGCCCCAGCGCAAAGCGCAGTGGGATATCGATCTGTGGCGCGGGGTGCCCGAGCAGTTGCAACTGCGGGTGGTGCGCTTCCGCGTCGAGGTGCTAGGCTTCCGCACGGAACACATCGCGGTGGTCACCACGTTGCTCGACGAGACGAAGTATCCGGACGACGCCATTGCCCAACTCTACCTGAGCCGCTGGCAGGTTGAGCTCAACTTACGCGACCTGAAGACCGCCATGGGCATGGACATCTTGCGCACCCAAACCCCGACGATGATTGAGAAGGAAATCTATCTTCACGCCATCGCTTAGAACGTCGTGCGCGGCTTGCTCATCGAGGCCGCCAGGCAGCACGATGTGCCGCCAGCTCGTCTGTCATTTAAAGGTGCCCTGAGCACCCTGCGAGCGTTTGCGCCGTTGTTCATGAACCACGCTAAACAGGCCTTGACTGAACTGTTGCTGGCACTGGCGGGTGATGAGGTGCCGCTGCGGCCTTGGCGCTGCGAACCTCGGGCGGTGAAACGACAACCTAAAGTCTTCCAGCTGCTCAACCAACCTCGGGCGATTATGCGTGTATCCGAATCCCGGAGACTCAAATAGACGATCATACCCCTTATCTAAGCGCCATTCACGCCTGACCCCTGCTTTGGTCAACCCGTGCGGAAGAATGGCGGAGATAAGGATCGATTGAGGCCGCGAATGGAAGCGATGAATCATGCAGCCATTCGAAGCTGACATCAGATCATGACCGCTCGTCGCTGTAAAAACTAAAGGACTCAGCGCGACGAATTTAGGGACGGTCTAAGCCGGGCAAAACACAACGGAGACCGTTTGGTGCTAGCTGCCTCTCGGGCGTAAAGCCCGACTCACCCTCAGGCTCGGTTATCTTTCGCGTTTCTGTCCTGATTTGATCAATTCTCGATGAAGGATTCGGCGGCGGTGAAGGGGTTTTCGGTCAGGAGTTCCTCCACGGTGTAGAAGCCTTCTTTGTCGGCTACTTCGGCCCGGACGCGGGCGACGGTCGCAGGCTTCACGGGGCCGGAAAATCCCGAATGGAATTTGCTGCGAATGTAGGTGAGCACCGCGGCAATTTCTTTGTCGTCGTAGATTTGTTCGAAGCCGGTCATGGGCGGCACGCCGTTGGCAGGATCATAGAGCCGGTCACCTACCGTGATGGGGCCGTAGATGCCTTTGAGCACGAGCTTGATCAGGCGCTCTTCTCCGCCGAGCACCCATTGGTTGGGGTGATCTTTGCTGGTCGAGGTGAGCGGTGGGTAGATGCCGGCGAGGCCTTCGCCGTTCGGTTGGTGGCAGACGGCACACGATGCGTCGCGATTGTAGACGTCGCGCCCCAGGGTATAGAGCCGCATGTCTTCCACCCTCAGGTTCAGGATGGGCGGCGTATTTTCGACTTCAGGAGTGACGAAACGGAAGTCGCCGGCGAGGAACTGAGCAGCGGGAGAATCGGGACTGGGTTCGAGCGACGTGATAGCATCACCGAGTTGTGGGAAGACGGCTTCGACGCCGTGCGCCATGTCGAGATCGACCGGTTGGTCGAGGGCGGCGAGAAAGGCGCGGGCGCCTGCGATATCGTCGTCCAACCAAGTGGCGAGCGCGATCGCTTCGGCGCGCACGCGGGGATGACGGTCTTGAGCGGCACGCAAGGTGGATTGCGCGACGTAGTCGGGCGATAGGTCGAAGCGGGCATGGCGCATGATGCGCACGGCAGCGGCGCGCAATTCTGCCTGTTGGTGCGTGAGCGCGCGCTCGAGGAGATCGGCATCGGGTGGGCCATGGCCAGCGGTGACGAAGAGGGCCTCAAGGAGTTGCGTCGCAGGCTTGGTTTCGACTCCGTCGATTTGGCCGGTCCATTGACTGATGGCGGCATTGACCTCGGCGGCGGAATGATTCCAGAGCTCACGGCGGGAGCGCACCCGCGTCTCCTGCTCGGGCAAGGTCAGGTTGTGCAACAACGTGTCGATGGATGCGCCGGCGACTTCGGCCGGTTCGAGCAAGGAATTCTCGGTGGAGATCACGCGGAAGATCCGGCCGTGTTGGGTGTCGCGGTTGGGATCGCGGGCCGAGTGCTGCATGTGGCCGACGAGGGCGTTGTGCCAATCGACGATGTAGAGCGAGCCATCAGGAGCGAACTCGAGGTCGACGGGACGGAAGTTGGGGTCGCTCGACGACACGAGATCTTGGCGGGGTTCGCCGATGAAACCGGAGCCGGCGTCCTCCACGATATGTTGTTTGACTCCGAGGAATCCAATGGAGTTGGCCACGAGGAAATCGCCGTGGTGCGCGGCGGGAAAGTGGCGACCGGATACGAAGGCGGCTCCACTGGTCGGGCGCACGGTCTGGGCCGTAAACTGGCGGGTCTTGGGATGTTGCTGACCTTGGGGCAGGCGGGAGGATCGCGGGGTCGCCCAGTAGTTTTGCCCGTCGGAGGCATCGGCGAGGAAGGGTTGGTTCCACTCATCGAATGCGATGCCCCAGGGGTTCCAGAAAAGGGCTTGGTTGAACTTCTCCAGTCGCGATGTGCGCGGCTCGTAACGCCAGATGTGGGCATCGACCCCGCGCTCGGTACCGTAGGGGGTCTCGACTTGGGAATGCAGGAAAACGCCCTCCAACATGTAGAGGTCGCCGGTCCCGCCCGTGGTGAAGGCGCCGATGGCGTGGTGGGTGTCGTGACTGTCGAAACCGGTGAGCAGAATCTCGCGTTGGTCGGCAACGTCATCGCCGTCGGTATCGGTGAGACGGATGAGGCGCGGTTGTTGGGAGACGATCACGCTGCCATCCGGTTGGATGGAGAATCCGATGGGGAGGTGGAGTCCGTCGGCAAAGGTGGTTTGGGTATCCGCGCGGCCATCGCCATCGGTATCCTCGAGGATGAGGATCTTGTCGTTGGGGCGTTCGTCGCCGGGCCGGTAGTGCGGGTAGCTGGGCATGACGGCCACCCACAGGCGACCGCGGTTGTCGAAGGTGAGTTGCACGGGATTGGCGACGTCGGGAAAGATCTCCTCACTGGCAAAGAGGTTAATCGCGAAACCTTCGGGCACCTCGAACTTGGCCATGACTTCGGATTCGGGCAGATAGGTGATGTCGCGGTGGAAATTGGTTTTGACCGGGGTGAGGTCGCGGGTCGCGGCATCATCAGCGGCGGCAGATTTCCCGCTGGCGGCGGCCCAGATCACGGGGTCGCGCAGATTGGTCATCTCGCGGATTTTTTCGAACTCCTCCGGGTAGTTGAAGTCGCCAAAAGGTTGCCAACGGCGGCCGTAAGCGTGCACGCCGTTGGGCATCCGGTAATCGTTGTCCCAAAGCCAATTTTTGTCGTTGATCGCAGCGAGCAGGGAAGCGGAGGGCTGACCAGCTTGGCCGAGGAGTTGTTCGCTCAGGAATGCCCCGAAGCGCGCGTAGCCTTGGGCATTGAGGTGGCAGCCGTTGACGGTGAGGTAGTCGTCCGATTCGGCATACCAAGCGAGCGAAGGGTTGAAGGCGTCAATGGCTCCGACCTGTTGTTCCTGGGCCACTTCGAGGAGAGCTTGGCTGTAGGCAGCGAGGTTTTGGTTCTCGGCTTGGCCGTTGGGCAAGTCATCGGTGGCGGAGCGGTCTTCAAAACCGATCGGGCTTACCAGCACGATTTGAGGAGCGCGGTCGTTCGAATAGGCGCGGGTGCGGGTGTGCTGGATCCACGCGCGGAGCTCGGCTTTGAAATTGGCGATGCCCGCCGGACCCGCGAAAGACTCGCTGTATCCAAAAAACCCTAACACGACATCGGCGCCTACGATGGTGAGCCATTCATCCGGGTAGGGATGGTGGCCCTCGCCGCGGTGAGCTCGATGGGCGGGGTGGAATTGATCGGCTCCGGGGAAGGCCCACGCGGTGGCGCGGCCCGCGTGCGGGCGGAGTCCGGCAGTGTCGCCGGAGCTAGCGAGATTACGCACCTGCAATTGTAGCTCCGGAAAGGCGCTCTGCGCGGAAGCCTCGAAGGAACGGTGATACTGGAGGCGTTCGCCCAAACCGCTGCCGACGATCGCGATGGTGGCGCCGGTCTCAGGCGCGAGAGGCAGCGTGACCGGCGCAATCACCGGTGCGATGATTTGGGCCTGCGGATGGTGGGGGCGGCCTTTGCCGACTTCGGGTGCCGGGAAGAAATCCTCGGGATGGTGGCCGGGTTTGTAGGCATCGCCGAAACCGGAATTGTTGGGGTTGTAGGTGCCGACGGGATCGGTGCCCACTCCTTCGGTGGGGATGGTGTCTTCTTCGCCGAGAGCCCAGAGAATCCCCTGCAAGGCGAGCCGGCGCATCGAGGCGTTATTGAAATCGTAGGGGTGACCGAGGGTCGTGGTGAAAACGCGGGCGGGTTCTTCGCCGCGGTGGTGACGGCCAGTCCAGGCGACCGGATTGTTCAGCGGGTAGCGGTCCAAGTTGCCGTTGGCCTCGTGATTGGAGCGGAGGGATTTGCCGTTGAGCAAAAACGAGGGATCACCGGTCACGGTATCGCCACCGCCCTCGACATGGTAAAGCCACGAATAGGCCGCGAAGGGCTCGACGCCTCGCAAGATGGGATGGTCGGCTTGGCTTGGCTCGATCGTGACATCGGTCAGAGGATCATGGCCGTCGGAGAAATGGCCGTGATGGGTGATCCACTTCTGGCCAACGAGCTCCCGGGTCAGTTCACCATCGCCGAAACTGTGGATGAAGGTGGGGTCGGGTTGACTGCCCCAATCGGCCCACTCGGAGTCGTTCTCAAAGCGGAACGCATGCGTGGATGTGCGGAAGGCGACGACCGGTTTGCCGGCGGCGAGGAAGTCGAGGATGGGCTGGAAGGTCGCTGCGTCGGGACGCCGGAAACGCAGGAACAGCACCATGAGGTCGGCGTCGGCCAGTTCCTTGGTGCCGGTCAAGGATGCGGCAGCGTTGGGGTCCACGAATCCGGGTTCATCGACGGAGAAGCCGACCGATACATCGAATTCGAAATCACGCCGCAGGATGCGGGCGAGCATCGGCATGGACTCCTCCGAGCGGTATTCTTCGTCGCCGGTGAGGAAGACGATCTTGGGGCGGGTTTCCTCGTCTTGGGCGAGCAGCGGGGAAGCGAAAAAGACGAAGCAGAGCGCGAGCGCGCAGGCATTCAAACGCATAGCAGAAAGGGGTATAGGGGGATGTCGAGTGACGGGCTGCAGTAGCGCGGACCGTCCAGCGGTCTCACTATCCGAGCTAAGGGACATCGGCTCAACTGCGGAAATTCGCGCCGACTTCGAATCTTTGCTCAAAGTTCACGTCGCTGCCCGCCGCGAGGATTTGAATCGCATTGAGTAAAATTCGACCATGATGGTTCTGCCCATGGAATTTGTGGACCGGCTTTTGCAGGATTGGCGGATTCGTCGTGGTCGGCGATTCGTGCCGCCCCAGGCGCGGGTCATTGATGTGGGGGCGTTTGAGGGGGAGCTGTTCACGGCGTTGGGCGACGGACTGCAGGAGGGATTTGGCGTCGAACCGCTGATTGAAACGCCCGTCGAAACGGCGCGCTGGAAGATCCATCCCGGCTATTTCCCGGCGACTTCGCCAGCGGATGGAGGTTGGGATGCGGTGACGATGCTGGCGGTGCTCGAACACATCCCGCGCGATCAACAGGAAGGATTGGCCCAGGCGTGTTACGACCGGCTGAAGCCCGGCGGGCGGGTAATCATTACTGTGCCCTCGAAAGCAGTAGATCATATTCTGGATTTACTGCGGAAGCTTCGGCTGATCGACGGCATGTCCTTGGAGGAGCATTTCGGATTCGAACCGGAGGAAACGCTTAAAATCTTTGCCGAACCGCGGTTCAAACTCCGGCATCGCGGTCGTTTTCAATTGGGCCTCAACAATCTGTTCGTTTTCGAACGGCAGTGAGCTTGGGCGGATGAACCGGGAGGCCCATCGCCGCGTAACGTTGACGGAAGGAAAGGTAGGATTGGACGTGAGCTTTAGCTCCGTCTGGTGGTAGCCTATGTGGCTGCATCTTTCCCCGTTATGAAAAAGCCTGTATTGTTTGTTGTGGTTCTTCTTTCCCTGGCCTCGCTGCTCGATGCTGCGACCACCCCCAATGGATTCTCCATTAACCGCGGGGTGAACATTAGCCACTGGCTGAGTCAGGTGCGACCAGCCGATGACCCCATGCCGAACTACGAGGTGATGTTTACGGAAACCGACGTCGCGCTGTTGGCGTCGGTGGATTTCGATCACGTGCGGCTCCCGATTGATGAGAAAGAAATGTGGGACGAGTCCGGTCAGGCGATCGAGGCGAACTGGGACCGCCTCCGGCGAGGGATCGAGCAATGCCTGCGGCATGACCTACGGGTGATCGTCGATCTACACATTGTGCGTTCGCACCACTTCAATGCGATCCACGACGGCGGAGAGAATAGCTTGTTCGAAGATCCGGCGGCCCAAGAGACGTTCCTTGATCTGTGGCGGGAAATCTCCGCGCGATTGCAGCACTGGCCGAACGATCAAGTCGCCTATGAATTCATGAATGAAGCGGTGGCCGATGACTCCGAGGATTGGAATCAACTGCTGGCGGCGTCGCATCAGATGCTGCGCGAATTGGAGCCGGAACGCACGGTGGTAATGGGTTCGAATCGTTGGCAATCGACGCGCACGTTTCCGGAGCTGCGCGTGCCCGCGGGCGATCCGAACATTATCCTGAGTTTTCACAGTTATTCCCCGATGTTGATCACGCACCGCGGGGCGAGTTGGGTGCCGAGTGGCGCCTGGGAGGGGCCGTTTTCCTATCCCGGAGTCTCGGTAGATCGGGCGACAGCGCGGCAGCAGGGGGGCGAGGCCATGGTGGCAGCCATCGCGGGTATGGGTGGGTTCGATTACCATGATCGCGAGACGCTCGCCGCCGAGGTCGCGATCGCGGTGGCCCGGGCAGAGGAGCTGGGCTTGCCGCTGTATTGCGGGGAGTTTGGCAGTCTGGCGACGCCGGGTCGCGAGATCCGCCTGCAATACTATCGCAACGTGATTTCGGTGTTTAAGGAGTTTGGTATAGCGTATTCAAATTGGGACTACAAGGGCGGCTTCCGCATGGTAGATCCGGTAACCTTCGAGGTGGATCACGAATTGATTTCGATCCTCACCGGCCACGTCACCGACTGATGTCACCGAATACGCATTCAGCGGCTGAGGTGGTCGCAGCGCTAGAGTTGGAGCCGCTCGACCAAGAAGGCGGCTTCTTTCGGCGCACCGCGGAAGCGGGGTATTACGTGCGCCGAGACGAGCAAGAGTCGCGGGCCTACTCGGTCATCTATGCGTTGTTCACCCCGGAGGCGTTTTCCGCGATGCACCTGCTGACGACGGATGAAATCTGGTGCTGGCATGCGGGCGACGCCTTGGAGTCGCTACGATTGTCCCCGGACGGATCAGGCGCGTGGGTTAAGCTCGGGATGAATGTGGCGGGGGGCGAACGGCCGCAGGACGTCATCGTGGCCGGAGTTTGGCAGGGCACGCGATTGGTTGCGGAGGGGCGGTGGGCCCTCGTGTCTGGGGTGATCGCTCCGGAGTTTCGGTGGGAAGATTTTAGATTGGGTGAGTGCGAGGCGCTCGTGGCGGCTTATCCCCAATGGGAAGCGGGGGTTCGGGAACTCACGCGCGAAACGCCGCCGAGCGGGGGGAAGTAGCGAGGCGGGGTGGGCGCAACGGGGGAGGTTTCGCCCGATTGGAGGTGGAGCGGATACGCCTCCGCCGATCTCGCGATTCTGCTTTGTGACAGAAGGATTGATCGGTTGTAGCCGGGGTCGCTGACCCCGGAGCGGTGGAGTGGCGCCGCAAAGTAGCCGCTGGAGAAAGAGTAAGAGTCGGAGAACGAGAACGAGGCGGCGAGGCAGGATTCCGGGGTCAGCGACCCCGGCTATCTCTCGGATGCTCAGCGTCCGCGGCGGAGGCGGCTGCTGGGAGCTGATTTTTTGGGCGCGGCTGGGCTAGATGGGCGACCGCCTCTGGGGCCACCGCGGCCTTTGGGGCCGCCAGGATTTCCGCTAGTGGATCCGCCGCGGCCTTTGGGTTGGCTATTGCCGCCAGCGCGACCACCGCCTTGGCGTCCGCCGCCCCCGCCACCTTTGCCTTTGGAGCGCAGGGGGTTTTTGAAGGGGCGACTCGTATCCACTTTTGGGGGACGGCCGCCTTCGTAGGCGAATCCTTCAAGCGTGAGTTGCGGGACGCGGGCACCGATGAAGCGTTCGATGTCGTGCACATCGCCCCCTTCTTCGGGAACGGCCAACATGTAGGCGTCGCCGACGGCCATGGCGCGACCGGTGCGGCCAATGCGGTGAACATAGTCCTCGGGGTTTTCCGGGACATCGTAGTTGATCACATGGGATACGCCGGAGACGTCGATACCGCGGGCGGCGATGTCGGTGGCGACCATGATTTCGTAGCGGCCGTTTTTGAATCCTTCGAGGGCGGCGGTGCGCTGGCCCTGGGAGCGGTTGGCGTGGAGCACGGCGACCGAGTGGTTTTCTTGCTTGAGTTTGCGGGCGATCTTATCGGCCCCGTGTTTGGTGCGGGAAAAAATGATGACGCTCTGAAAGTCCTCCCTTTCTAACAGGGCGATGAGCATCTCGAACTTCTGATCATTGACGACGGGAAACAGGGCGTGCTTGACCGAATCGTTCACGGACTGCGTGCGGCCGATGACGATCCGTTCCGGGTTTTTGAGGGCAAACTTGGCGATCTCTTCGATCTCGGGCGGCACGGTAGCGGAGAAGAACAGAGTCTGCCGTGACTTCGGGCAGAGTTCGACGATGCGTTTGACGTCACGGATAAAACCCATGTCGAGCATGCGGTCGACTTCGTCGAGGATGAGCACTTCGATATTACGCAGATCGATGGCGCCCTCTTGGATGAAGTCCATCAAACGACCCACGGTGGCGATGATGACATCCGTGCCATCGCGCAAGGCGGCCCGTTGGCGACCGTAGCCGACGCCGCCATGCACGACGGCGGCGCGGAATTTGGTAAACCGGCCGAGATCGCGGAAGGCGGTTTCGACTTGGGCGGCCAATTCGCGGGTCGGTTCCAGCACGAGTACGCGCGGTCCTTTGGTGGCGGGCTTTTGCAGCCGTTGCAGCACGGGCAGGGCAAAGGCGGCGGTTTTTCCGGTGCCGGTTTGGGCGGATCCGATGAGGTCGCGGCCCTCGAGTATGACGGGAATGGCGCGCAGTTGGATAGGGGTGGGATCACCGTAACCCATGGCGAGCACACCCTCGACAAGATGGGAATCGAGACCGAGTTTCTGGAAAGGCATTCCGGTAAGGCCGTTGGCAAAACCGAGGGACGCGAGTTTAATCTGTTCGCCGGGCGGGTTTGCGTGCACTAAGTGCAAATATGGAAAAACGTCCTTTCAACGAGCTGGGTCTCTCACCCGAAGTGCTCAAGGCAGTCGATAAGTTGGGATTTGAAGAAGCTTCGCCGATTCAAACCGCAGTGATTCCGGCGTTGTTGGCCGGGCGTGATGTCGTCGGACTCTCCGCGACGGGTTCCGGCAAAACCGCCGCCTTTGCGATCCCCGCAATCGAGCGAGTGGACCTAAAAATCAAGGGCGTGCAGGTGCTCATTCTGTGTCCGACGCGGGAGCTCGCGGTGCAAGTAGCAGAAGACGTCAGCAAGCTTGCCGCGTTCAAACGTGGGGTCATGGAAGTGCCGATTTATGGAGGCCAGCCTTACGATCGCCAGATCCGCGCCTTACGGGCTGGGGTGCAAATCGTGATCGGGACGCCCGGTCGCGTGATGGATCACATGGAGCGCGGCACCATGCGCTTGGATGACCTGAAGATGGTGATCCTAGATGAGTGCGATCGCATGCTCGACATGGGTTTCCGGGATGACATCGAAACTGTCATGAAGGGCACGCCACCGGGGCGGCAGTCGCTGTTCTTTTCCGCCACCATGCCGCCCGCCATCCGGGGGCTCATCAAGCGCTACACCACCAACCCAGTGGAAGTGAAGATTCAGCCCTCGGCCCAAAATACGCCGCAAGTGGAGCAGATCTACTTTGAGGTGCAACGGCGGGCAAAAGTGGAGGCGCTCACCCGGCTGATCGACCGTTACGATTTCCGTCACGGCATCGTGTTTTGCTCGACCAAAATCATGGTCGATGAGCTCGACGAACTGTTGCATGCGCGGGGTTACGCGACCGATCGACTGCACGGCGATATTTCTCAGACGCAGCGCAATCGCGTGACGGAGAAGTTCAAACGCAAGGGCTTCGAGTTCTTGATTGCGACCGATGTCGCGGCCCGCGGGCTTGATGTCGATAACCTCGAAGTGGTGTTTAACTTCGACCTGCCCAACGACGCGGAGGATTACACTCACCGCATCGGTCGGACCGGCCGGGCGGGTAAGTCGGGGCGGGCGTTTACCTTCGTTTCGAACCGGGAGATCTACAAACTCCAGAGTATGATTCGGTATGGTAAACTGAAGATTGAGCGCGGCCGGATCCCGTCGATTGATGAAATCGAAGAGGTCAAAGAAAACAAATTCTTCGAGAAACTCCGTTCCACCTTAGAAGGCGGTGCCTACACGAAGCACGAGCGCACGATCGACCGTCTGCTCGAACAGGGCCACGCCAGCACCGAAATCGCGTCGGCTTTGATCCATCTGATGCACAGCGGGGCCGCAGAACAGGCGGCGGCAGCACCACCGCCACCACCGCCACCACCACCGGCCGCATCACGGCGGCGGGATGACAACTATGCCCGCCGTCCGGAAAGCGATCCAAGCGGCGAACGTCACGAAAAGCCGGCCTATGACCGACCGGGACGCACCGGCCGGGAACAAGGCTATGTGACGATCTTTTTCAATGTGGGCCGCAAGCAGGATATCACCCCGTCGGATTTGGTGGGCAAGATTGCAGGGGTAACCCGCCAACCCGGTAGTATCGTCGGCGCGATCGATTTGAAGCAGCGGCATTCGCTGGTAGACGTGGCCGAACAATACGCCGACGAAGTCATGCAAAAGATGGCGGGAGTGCGGGTCAAAGGGGTGACCCTCCAGCCCGTGCCAGCCGCGCAGGCCGGGTGACGGGCGCCGTGAAGCAACGGCCCCCCACGCGGGGTGGCAGCACAAACTGTTGGGTAGGGGTGCCGCTCGACGGCACCCGAACTCGGCGGCGTGGCGGTAGCCGGGGTCACTGACCTCGGTTCGGTGGCGAGGTTTACGGAACAGGCACTGACAGACGGACAGGCTGACGGGCGTCGTGAAGCAACGCCCCCACGCGGGGTGGGCAGTACAAAGTGTCGGGTAGGGGGGCCGCTCGACGGCATCTGAACTCGGTGGCGTGGCTGTAGCCGGGGTCGCTGACCCCGGTTCGGCGGTGAGGTTTACGGAACAGGCACTGACAGACGGACAGGCTGACGGGCGTCGTGAAGCAACGCCCTACCGCGGAAGGGAATGGCTGACGATGGTCTCGAGCTGGAAGGCGGAACAGAGACGTGTTCACCGGTTCGTTACGGGCGGTTCCTTGACAGGTTGGGGCCCTCGGGCTAATCCGAATCCCCGACGTGGAAGCTGTCTTAGACCAACCTGTTCTAGTCCTTAACCGCCTCTGGCAGGCGGTAAATGTCGTCGGCGCTAAACGCGCCTTTGCCTTACTCGCTCGAGGGCATGCGTCGGTGGTTCATCATGATCCAGAGGACTTCCGAGTCTTCTCGTTTATGGACTGGATGGATTTCTCGGCCGACAACCCGCCGATCGACAAAATGGATGCGGTGCACACGCCGCGCACGACCGTGCGCATGCCCCGCGTGATCCTGCTGACTTTTTTCGACAAACTGCCGCGGCGGGAGATCAAGCTCACCCGCAATAATGTGTTCCGCCGCGATAAAGATAAGTGCCAGTATTGCGGCAATATTTTCGAACGCGAAGACCTCAACCTCGATCACGTGATTCCTCGCGACCGCGGCGGCAAAACGACGTGGGAGAATATTGTTTGCTCCTGCATCAAGTGTAACTCCCGCAAAGCCAACCGACTGCCCCATCAGGCGGGCATGCGACTGGTGTGCAAACCGGTGCGACCGAAGTGGCGGCCGGTGATTTCGTTGGTGCTCAACAACCAGCAGCGCGAACGGTGGAAGGGTTTCTTGGATCTCGCATATTGGAACGTGGAGTTGGAGGAATGACCTCCTCATATCTGACTTAATATTCAGGTATTAAGTTGCAGATCATTTGCGCGAAAAGGCCTTGTGCTGTGGCCGGAGAAGCAGAGGATCTGCTCTTATGTTAGGAAAAACCTCACTTATTTGTAATATAAAATTAACTATAATTGTGGGGGTATTGCTGGTGAATACCGCTCTTGCGCAGTCGCTGGAGGGCGATTGGGTGTTTCGAGGATTTTATCAAGAGGTCAGGGGCGGGCCGCAAAAGAGCTCGGATTTCAACTTCGACACAGGAGCCTTCACTTTTACCAACACGGGAGGGGACAATTACCGCATTAGGGTGGTAGACCAATTTGAGACCGCGGAGTTTGATGTCGAACTCACCAAGAACGGGAATGTTTATTCGGGATCCATTCCGACCGATGAGGAGCCCCAGTCCACATCCGAAGAAGAGGTGCGCATTATCTTGGACGGTGACTTCGCCTATCTCGTTACTTTGACGTGGCATGTTTCCACGGATGCGGGATTTCAGGGGCAGTCCTTTGCCTATAATTCGGTGGGATATTTGATGTCTCGCACTGAGCTGCCGACCCAAGTCGCATCGCGCTGGAGCGGGAATTATGCCTATCGGCTAGTCGGACAGCGACAAATCTGGGGACAGGAGAATCCTGAGGAGTTGGTGGACGTGCCCTCGATCACGATTAACGCCAATGGATCGGGCGGCGTCGCCAATTACCAAGGGAGTCAGGCGAGTTTTGATCTTAACTTAGGGGCGGATACTCTTGGCCTGGCCGGTCAGACCATTGCACCGCTGAGCGGAGAGTTGGTTGAAAACGGATCCTTTCGGGTCGATAATAATGAGGTGCGCCGCTACGCGATGGCGGTGCAGATCAACGATACCGAGGTCGTATGGATGAGCACCTTTGTGACGATGGGCGCCGTTAATCCTGGGACGGGAGACGAGTATTATATTCTGACCAGCGCGGGAACCTTCGCCGGACGCGCGACCCGGACCGTTGAGTCGACGCCTGAGTTTACCCGTAATCTGCCGACCGAAGTCGCCGTGCTGGAAGGCGGCGATGTCTTTTTAAGTGCGGAGGTGATGGGGGCTCCGGCACCGCAGTTCCAATGGTATTTGTCCGAGGCCAATGATCCAGGTCCCTCCTTCGAACCCATCCGGCCGAGCGATTCCAGATTTGATCTGGATTATATTGGGGATTCCTCCATAACCTCGACCGCCAATTTGGTGCTGAGAAACGTCACTGCGGAAATGGATGGCTATCGATTTGAAGTGGAAGGATTGAATTCGGCCGGCAATACGCGCAGCACGCCCACCGTCCTCAAAGTGCTCTCTGCGCCGACGGCTCGGCTGCCCAATCTCTCCGTGCGCACCACCCTCGGCGCGGCGCAAAATCTAGCGGTAGGTTTTGTGATGACCGGCGGCAGCAAACCTCTCCTCATTCGCGCGGTGGGCCCGACATTAACTAGTTTCGAAGTCGGCGGGGCGATGCCGGATCCACGGATTGGTTTCAACGATCCCGCCGGCAACGAATTGGACTCTAATGACGATTGGGGCGCTAATTTGGCTTCAATCTTCGGGGAATTGGGAGCTTTTGCCCTGACCGAAGGCAGCAAAGATGCGGCGTTGCGGGTGGACCTTTCCGGATTGGGCACGGTGAGCGTCAATGGTCCAGAGGGAGGCACTGTGTTGGTCGAGGTCTACGATATTGGAGAGAGTAACGATACTCGACTGGTGAATGTCTCGGCCCGCAACGAAGTGGGCACGGGCGGAAATATCTTAATCGCTGGCTTCGTGATTACCGGAGAGGACCCCAAGAATATGCTGATCCGCGCGGTGGGGCCCGAATTGCAAAACTTTGGGCTGACCGGCACCCTCAACGATCCGCTACTACGGATCTTTCGACAGACCCCATCGGATCCGACGAATCCGATTTTGGTAGGTTCAAACGATAATTGGTCCCCCGGTTTGCGCCCCAGCTTTGTGAAAACCGGGGCGTTCGATCTCACTACCCTCAGCTTGGATGCGGCCTTGGTCATCACGCTGGAACCAGGTGCCTATACCGCCCAGGTGAGTGGGGCCGACGGGGGCACGGGGCAGGCTATCGTGGAAATTTACGAGCTCCCCTGATGCCGGGCGGGCTAGCGGGAGATCCGTTGGCTTCCCATGACCCAGATGATGCCGGCGGCGATGACGTCGACCAAGGCCACGACGATGCGGATCGGTTTGGGAATGGGACCGGGCAGCACGAGAATCAAAAAAGCGACCCCGAGTAAGACGGCGACGGTGAACTTAAGTAGCAGCCATTGGCGATAAGGATCACCGCGGCGAGGGGGACGAAAGTTGGCGCTCATGATGCGGTAGCAAGAGGGAGGAGGATGCTCATGGTGGTTCCCTCTGCGCCCGTCTGGCGCAAGACGATGTCACCGTGATGGCTGGCGAGAATGCGCTTTGCGATGGAGAGGCCCAAACCTGTCCCGTCGGGCCGGCCAGAGAGGAACGAGTCAAAAATCTGGGCGCGCATCGCGACAGGAATACCGGGTCCGGTATCCGTGACGTTGATACTCACCATCTTGCCGCTGTCGGGTTGAGATTCAGTGGTAAGGTCGAGGGTGATGGCCCCGCCCTTGGTCATGGCTTGGGTGGCGTTGATCAGCAGGTTGAGCAGCACCTGTTGTAGCTGGCCTTTGTGCCCCTCGACGACGAGCGCCCCGGCCGGGCGCTCAAAAATGAGATCAATATTACTCTGGGCCAGTTTGAGCCGAATCAGCAGCAAGGTGTCCTCGATGATGTCGATGGCGTTCCAGCGGGAGTAGAGGTTGGAGGGCGCTTTGGCGAAATTAAGCACGCGGGAAACAATGCCCTCCAGTTGGTCGAGTTTTTCGGTGATCACCCGGGCATCGGTGGCGCGCGGGTCGCCCTCGGCATAATCCAACTTGAGGGTGCCGAACAGGAGTTTGAGCACGGTTAGCGGATTACGGATTTCGTGGGCGATTTCTGCGGCGAGTAGGCCGAGGGTGGTGAGCTGTTCGTTTTTGCGCAGGGTGGCTTCGCTCTGGAAGACGCGGGCGTAGAGTCGGCTGTTTTGAAGGGCGACCGACCCGAGACTGGAGAGCGCGCTGAGCAGGCGCTTCTCGTCGTTGTTGAAGCGATGCACTTCGCCGGTGAATACGACCAACACGCCGATGACCTCGTGGTCGATGATCAGGGGAGTCGCGAGCATCGAGCGGATCCCGGGTTCACGGGGGAGGTCGGATACGTCGAGAAATTCCGGCAACTGCACGTTGGCGAATTCGATCGGTTTGCGGGTGTGGATCGAAGATGCCACGAGGCAGGCATTGAGCGGGAGTGGGCTGAGAGGTTGCAGGTCTGGGGTCGGGCCGTCGTAAGAAACCAGTCGAACAGTCGAGGTTTCGGGATCGTAGAGAAAGAGACCACAGGAACGGAAACCCGTGATCTGCCGGGCGTCTCGCGTCATACTCTGGTAAAGCTCCTGCGGCTCCAACTGAGCGACGAGCGACTGCCCGATGGTAATCAGCGATTCAAGTTGGCGCGCCTTGCCGGTCAGGTTCTGCAGTTCCCAGTGGCGGCTCATCACGCGGGTGGTTTCCGCCGTGAGCGCGAGAAGGAGATTTAGGTCCGATTCGCTGAAGGCATCGATCCGATCACCATCGATATTGATGACGCCCATGATTTGCCCATTTTTCGCGATCATGGGGGCTACGAGCTCGCTGCAAACGTGCTCCCGCAGCATGACATAACGGGGGTCCTTTGAGACGTCGTTGACTAATTGAGGCCGCCCATGAAAAGCCACCCAACCGGTGATGCCTTGGCCGAGTCGCATCGACAAATTCTCGTCGACAGGGCCCGCCAAGGAGTTCGCGAGTTCCACCTCAAGTTTGCCGTTGTCGGGATTGACCAAAGAGACGTCCCCGGAGACCCCACCGACGGCCTTGATGATGACTTGAAGGATCGTCCGCAAAACCGTGCGCGGCTCCTCATGGCTACCCGCGAGGGTAGCGACTCGATAGAGCGCGGTGAGAGATCGAGAATCAGCTAGAAGATCCACAACCTACCCTTGGGTGACAGAAAACGAGGGCGCCAGTTTTTTGCGACGCCCCGCCGTCCCGCCGGCGACCGCGATCAGCTCGCGGGGGCGGCTGCCTCTACCGGCGTGACGATTTCCAGGAGGGCATCACGCAGTTTTATGAGGCGATGGGGATCGCTCACTTCGGCGCGGGATACGTCGACAATGTAGAACGTATCGATGGCCATGTGGCGCTCGGTTCCGATGCGGGCGAAGGTGATATCGAATTGGTGTTCACTGATGGCCCGGGCGCAGCGGAAAAGCAGACCAATCGCGTCGGGGGCCTGCACCTCCACGATCGTGCGTTCCATCGACAGCTCATGGTAAACATCCACGCAGGGCGGAAAGGTGGCTTGGACGATCTCGGCCCGACCCGTGTCGCGGGTGTAACGGCGGGCGGCGGCCTGCTTTTCGGCCTGCGCGGTGATTTGCGGCAACAGGTCGACGTTGTGCATCAGCGCCTGCTCTAGGGCATCATCGAAGCGGGCTCGCATCTTCTTATCCTGGACGGTGCCGTGCCCCGGTTCGCTCACGTAGAAGGTATCGATCGCAATGTGGTCGGCGCGCGAAACGACTTTGGAGGACAGAATGGTCAAGCCGGCGGCGTTGAAGGCTCCGGCCAGTTTATAGAACAGACCGGCTCGATCCCAAGTGACCACATGCACCTCCGTGAGCGAGCGGTTCACATCGTCGCGCCACTCCACCACGGGACGCAGAGAGCCGATCGAATTGGTCGAGGTGATCGTCTGCAGGAGCTGATTCACCATGTTGAGGTGCAGCACGATCTCGGCTTGGTCCGTATTGAGAAAATAGCGATCAGGCAGGAGATTGAAGTGGGCGTTCACCTCGTCCATGGCGATGCCGGGAAGCTCTAATTTGAGCAGGTCGTGGTGGATCATTTTGAGCCGCTCCCGGTGGCGTTTGGCCAATTTGTCACCGAGCACCAAGATCTCGAGGGTGCCCCGGTAGAGTTTGGTGTGCAGCATATCCTTGTAGCCGTTCCATAAACCCGCCGCGGTGCCGCAGGCATCGCAGTAAGTATGCACGTAGAGGTAGCGGAGCAGGTCTGCGTCATCCAACTTTTCGGCAAAGGCTTCGGTGGTGGCAGGATCATCAACATCCCGCTTCTGCCAAAACCGTGCCATCATCAGATGATTTTTGATAATAAAGGTAACTATCTCTTGATTGGCCGCCGAAACCCCGAGTCGTCGGAGAATAGGTTGGGCAATGGCAACCCCACTTTTGGCATGTCCGCGGATGCCTCTGGCTTTGCCGATGTCGTGCAGCAGCAGGATCAAATACAGCAACGCCGCGAGCGGCGTTTCGTGCAGCGCTCGGCGGTATTTGAGGTTGGTATCGTCGCCGCGGGTGAAGATGTAATCCAGCTCGCGGATGGTGTTCAGCGTGTGAATGTCGGCCGTGTAGCGGTGGTAATACTCGTGCTGGACGAGGCAGGTGAGCCCGTCGAATTCGGGTAAGAAACGCGTCAGCACGCCGAGCTCGTGCATCTTACTGAGCTGGGGGTGGACGGCGCCCACATCCTGTAAGATAGCCTTGAAGCTGGTATTGGCATCGGCCGACTCGCGGACGGTATCGTCGATCAGGGAGCAAGATTCACGGATCAACGATTCGAGATCAAAATGGATCCTCGCGCCGAGGCTTTGGGCGTGCCGAAAAACCCGGATGAGCCGGGCGGGATCGTCGCGGAAGGTGCGCGGCGAAGCGGCGGTGAGCTCCGAGCCGCGGAGAATAAATCCGTCGACGCGTTTCACCCGTTCGTAGCGGCGGGATCGAATCACCTCGCGGAACGATACCTTGGTTTCGGGTGACGCCTCCAGATTCAGCGCGAGCCGATTTTCCACCAGTTTCGAGGAACGGTAGATCGTCTGCGCGGCGCGGTAGTAGTCGCGCATGAAGAGCTCCACCCGGCGCAACATATTTGGCTCGGAATACCCGAGGCCGAGGCCGATACGGGGTTGCGCCTCCAAGTCCAAAACATCGGTGGGGCGTTTGCTTTGGAAATGAAGTTCGGCGCGGACGCGGAGGAGAAATTGGTAGGCGCGCTGAAAGGATTTTAGCTCGTTGGGCCGGAGGTAGTTTTCGGTGACGAGATCTTGGAGCGATGAAATATCGAGTTTCACCTGCGCCATCCACAAGGTGTTTTGGTAGTCCCGTAGCCCTCCGACGCCGTTTTTGATATCGGGTTCTTGGACGAAAACCGAATCGCCGTGTTTGGCCCGGCGCGATGCTTGATCTTGGAGCCGCACGCGGATGTAGCCCGCCGGATCATCCTGCATGTAGTAGGTCCGGTAGGCGGAGTGGAACGTCGCGAACAGCGTCTTCGATCCGGCGACGCGACGGGCTTCGAGCAGGGCGGTCTTGGACTGATTTTCGGCGCGGGCCTCCGCGAAGACCTCCTCGATCGTGCGGGTGGAGTGCCCCACTTTCAGGCCGCAATCCCACAGCGGATAGAGGATTTCATCCGACAGGTGCTGTTGGAGTTCTTTGACCAACGAGGCCTTCGCTTTGGTCGGAAAGAGAAACATCAGATCGATGTCGCTGTGCGGGCTCAACTCGCTGCGGCCATAGCCCCCGAGCGCGACCAGAGACACGGGCGACGGCAGTTTTCCGTGGCTGGCTTCCCAACGGTTGATCGCGTAGTCGAACAGTTTGACCAGCATGATATCGATCCCGGCGGCGAGGGCGCGGGCGGTCTGGTGACCCGGCGCCCCGGCTGCATGGCCGGCTTTGATCATACCTAAATCCAGTTTTAAGAACGCTTTACACGCAGCGGTGCGATCCGCCACCGGGACTGCGCCGGAGAAGTTGAGTCGAGCCAGGGTATGTTTTTTGACGCGTCCAGACATCGTGAAGAGCAGGAGGCTGGGTCATTCTCAAGCGGACGCAAAGCGCGAAACGGTGCGAGTGGTTGTCGCCGGTTCGGCGCCACCGTCAAACCGGCGCTTGCCAGCAGCTGGTGCGGGCGGTTGCTTCCTCCGTTTCGACTATTGCCATGCCAGAAATCACCAAGAGTTACGAAGCCCGCGATGTGGAAGCTAAGTGGTATGCCGCTTGGCAGGAAGCCGGTTGTTTTGCGGGCCGGGCCGAGGCCGGGCAAGAGACCTACACCATCGTGATCCCGCCGCCGAATGTAACCGGGATTCTGCACATGGGCCATGTCCTTAACAACACGTTGCAGGACGCGTTGATTCGGCGGGCGCGGTTGGAAGGCAAGGCAGCGTGTTGGATTCCGGGCACCGATCACGCCGGTATCGCGACGCAGACGATGGTGGAAAAGCACCTCAAGAAAACGGAGGGTAAAACCCGCCACGATCTCGGCCGAGAGGCGTTCCTCGAGCGCGTCTGGGAATGGCGCGGCGAGAAGGGTGACAAAATCCTCCAACAACTCCGCGAACTGGGCTGCTCCTGTGATTGGGATCGCACCCACTTCACGATGGACGAGGGCTACAGTAGATCGGTGCGCACCGCTTTCGTCAGGCTGTTTGAGCAGGGGCACATTTATCGCGGCAAACGCATGGTCAACTGGTGTCCCGTTTCGCACACCGCGTTGTCCGACGAGGAGGTCGAGATGCGCCCCACCAAGGGCCACATGTGGCGACTGCGCTACGAGCTGGTCGAGCCGGTCGGAGAGCACACGCACGTGATTTTGGAGACGACCCGCCCCGAAACCATTGCGGCCGATGTCGCCGTGGCGGTGCACCCGAAGGACGAGCGCTTCAAGGAGCTCGTGGGTAAAAAAGTTTGGCGGCCGTTGGGCGAGCGGGTGGCGATTCCGATCATTACCGATGAGGCCGTGGAGATGGACTTTGGCGGCGGCGCCCTGAAGGTCACGCCGGCCCACGACAAGGTCGATTTCGAGATCGGCCAGCGAAATAACCTCGAGGTCATCGATTGCATCGACGCCGATGGCACGTTGAACGCATTTGCCGGTGCCGAGTTGGCGGGCATGGAACGCTTTGCCGGCCGTAAAAAAGCCGCCAAAATTTTGGAGGCGCAGGGCAACCTAATCGAGGCCAGGACCTACGAGAATAACGTCGGTTATTCCCAACGCGCCGGCGTGCCGATCGAGCCCCGGTTGATGCAACAGTGGTGGTTGCGCTACCCGCGCGTGGAGGAAGCCAAGCAGGTGGTCCGCGACGGACTGGTGCAGATGCATCCGGCCCGGTGGAGTAAGGTCTACCTCAACTGGCTCGATAACATCCAAGACTGGTGCATTAGCCGTCAGCTCTGGTGGGGCCATCGCATCCCGGTTTGGTATGCCAAGGGCTTAGATAAAGAGACGCTCACCGAAGCTGATCTGACGGATCCGACCAAGATCCACGTCTCCCTCGAAGGGCCGGCCGATCCCGAAAACTGGGACCAAGAAGAGGACGTGCTCGATACGTGGGCGTCCTCGTGGTTGTGGCCCATGGGCACGCTGGGTTGGCCGGATGCCGACGAGCAGGCGAAGTCGAATTTCGACGCGTTCTACCCGACCACGACATTGGCGACGGGGGCCGATATTATTTTCTTCTGGGTGGCCCGCATGATCATGGCCGGGCTCGAGTTCGCCCGCCCCGGGGCGCCGGTCGAAGAGCGCATTCCGTTCAAGCACGTTTACTTCAACGGCATCGTGCGGGACCGCCAGGGTCGCAAGATGTCCAAGACGCTCGGTAACTCGCCGGATCCGCTGGACTTGATCAGAGACTACGGAGCCGATGGCGTGCGGTTTGGCTTGCTCCAGATGGCCCCGCTCGGCCAAGACGTGAAGTTCGACGAAGGCCGCATCGAGAGCGGCAAGAATTTTTGTAACAAGCTCTGGAACGCCTGCCGGTTCCGCACCATGAGCGGGGCGATGAGCGACAACAGTTCGCTGGCCGCGATTTTGGCCCGACTGGATCCAGCGCAATTCGATGAAGACGACCATGCGATCTTGGCCGCGCTGTTGGACGCCATGCGCACGTTGGAGAAGAGTTTTGCTGACTTCGAATTCGCAGCGGCGACCCAGAAGCTGTATACGTTTTTCTGGAACGATTTTTGCGACTGGTATGTGGAGGTCGCGAAGACCCGCGTGCAGGACCCGGCCGCGAAAGACCACGCGCTGGCCGTGCAAGATTTGGTGATTCGCCAGTTCTTGCTGCTGTTCGAGCCGTTCGCGCCGTTCATCAGCGAGGAGCTGTGGCGCTTGTTGGGCTACGGGGCCGAGGGCTCGTTCTTGCAGGACAACCGACTCGAGACCGTTGACGCGCTGGCCACGGCCATCGCAGACCGCGGGCAGGCGATCGACTCCGGGGCTTCGAGCCGCGTGGAACAGCTCAAGCAATTCACTTCACAGGCTCGCCAACTGAAGGCGGACCAGACGGTTGCCCAGAAGCGCGATGTGACCTTCCAACTGGTGGCCACCGACGCGGAGTGGGCGGCGATCAAACAACACGTGGCGAAACTCACGCGATTGATCGGAGCTGAATCGATCAATCGCACGGTTGACGAACCGGCGCTGCCTGCATCGATCTCGGCGTTTGGGACCTTATATCTTGATACTGGCCTTAAGGTGGACGCCGCAGCCGAACGCGCGCGCTTGGACAAGGAGCTCGCGCAGGTCCAAAGACACATCGGGGGAACGAAGGGTCGCCTATCGAACGAAGCGTTTGTATCCAAGGCCCCGCCGGCGGTGATCGATGGCGCCCAAAAGCAGTTAGCCGAACTCGAAGCCAAGGCGGAAGAGATCGAACGTCTCATTAAAGCGCTCTAGTTTGCTCGTCTAAGGTCCCATACCCTAGGACGCAGGCGGGTCAGCGCTCCCGGCTACAGTCGGCGCGGATCAGTTGGCAGGTTGTAGCCGAGCTCGCTGTGCCCGGAGCGGTGGAGTGGGGGTAGGGCGTGATCGCCGAGCGCGCCGAACGCGGTGGCCGTAAGTCCCGGAGTCGTCGGACGGACAGGAGTCGGGTCAACAGCGAACCCGATTAAATTCCTCAATCTAAGGTTTGTTGATCAACAAACCTATAATAAGCGCTTTACTCAGCTATTAAGACGGGCACGGTGATGTTATGAGTTCTGCGTCCGTCGCTCCGGTAGTCCCGCTGCAACCTGATTTAGAAGGGTTGTCGGCATCGGAACGCGTGCTTTGGGCGGTCGATCAATTTGGCAACCGGCTCATTCTTTCGACCAGTTTTGGGATTCAATCCGCGGTTATGCTGCATCTGGTCTCCCAAGTTGCTCCCAAAGTCCCCGTGGTGTTTGTCGATACGGGTTACCTGTTTCCGGAGACGTATCGATTTGCGGAGGAACTCACCGAACGGCTGCAGCTGAACGTCAAGGTCTACCAACCCCGCGTCTCACCGGCGCGGCAAGAGACCTTGTTCGGCAAACGTTGGGAGCAGGGCGCCGAGGAGCTCAACCGCTACAATTTGCTCAACAAAGTCGAGCCGATGGATCGCGCGGTGCGTGAATTGGGAGCGGAAGCCTGGATGGCGGGATTGCGCCGGTCTCAGAGCAGCAGCCGCGAAGATCGCCCGGTGCTCCAGGTGCAGAACAAGGTCACCAAACTGCATCCGATCATCGATTGGGACAATCGGGAGGTGCACCGTTACCTCACCGAGCATGACCTGCCGTATCACCCGCTTTGGGAACAGGGGTATGTTTCAGTCGGTGACTGGCACAGCTCGGCGCCGTTGACTCCGGGTATGACGGCAGAGGAAACGCGTTTTGGCGGACAAAAACGGGAGTGCGGCCTCCACGAGATCAGCGGACAGGCCGACTTCCAGATCTAGCTGTCGGTCTCGGGCGGCAGGGCGAGGCGACCGTCGCGAGAGCGTTGCCCAATTTCGCGCGTGACCAGCCCCAAGGCGATGAGGGGGGCGGCAAATCCGCCGACCAGCCCGATGACTTTGGCACCCCGCAGCGCGCTATCAAGCGGCTCGGTCGTGGAGCCCGTAAACTGGCTAAATAACAGATAGATCAGCGCGCCAACCAATGGGCTGGCGATTATGATACCCAACATGATCTTCAGGAATTTGAACGACCAACTGAAGTTGGGAAGTGCCTCCTCGTTCATGGCCGCACCCGATATTTCAGCAGGAGTGAATCGCTGTCGGGGAGGCGCTCATGATGGAAGAGCTCTAGCTGGCGATCCTGTTCGGCGCTTACGACAGGTGTGCCGGATCCAAACAGGCGCGGTTCGAGGGTGATCCAAAGTTCATCGACGCGCCCAGCGGCCAGAAAGGCGTCGTGCGCGAAGGCACCGCCGAGGAGGGCGCATTTCGTGCAGCCCTCGGCCTGCAGCCGCTCAATAATTTCGTTCGGAGCTGCGGCGGAGAATTCCAGTTTGCCGGCCAGATGATCGGCTAGATAGGCCGCCGAATCGCGCGTCATCACGATTCGAAAAGGCCCCGTTGATCGGTTGGCCAGGATGTTGGCGCGGGCGACATCATAAGTTTTGCGCGCCATCACTTGGGCATCAAATCCCTCCAGACAGTGGCGAAACCATTTCTTGTCGGCCGGGGACGTCCAGCCTGCCCCCCCGGCTTCGTGGCGGGTGATGAATCCATCAATGGATTGGGCGACGATCAAGATGGTGCGCATGGGGCCAAGATGAGCCGCTCATTGTGACTAGCAAGAGGGAGGGGAATTTTAGCGCCGATTCAGCCCGATGAATGGGATGATTTGCGCAATGGAGCCGCGCTAATCTGGATTGCAGCAAGTTTAATTATTGGAATTAAATTATATAATACTTAGATGCAGGCATGCCAAAATTCATTCTACTCGTCTGGTGGTGTTTCGGTTGCATCGTCATTACCGGAGCGACGGTAGCGGAAATAAGAGGAACAGCCCACGTTGAGAGAATGAGGAGTCTGAACGGCGAGATAGAAGGGGGGCTTCAATTGAATCGGCCGCAGTCGGTCACGCTGAACGGTGGAGCTGCGATTACGGGAGCATTGATGCTACCAGGGTCCCCGACGTTGCGAATTAATGGCAACGCCTCAGCTCCGCCGATCTCGTCAGGGAGTGGTGCTGAGCTGCCGAATTCCCATCGAATCACCATCAATGGTCATGCGATCCTCGGTTCTTTAGTCACCCAACAGGATCCGATTGCATGGCCGGTCGTTCCCGCGATTGCGCCGCCTCCCGGGACCCGACGGGTATCGCTCAATCGAGCAACTGATTCGGTGGAGAGTTTTGACGGGCTACGGGATCTTACCTTGAATGGGAATGGTCTGGTGGTGGATGTGCCCCCGGGGCGCTATGGGACATTCACTCTCAATGGTAATAATCGTATCCGATTGGGCGGAGGGAGTGCGACCGATCCATCGCATTACGAGTTTCAGCGACTCAGGATTAATGGTCAGTCGAGTTGGGAAATATTGGGGCCAGTACGAGTTACATTAGGGAGCTCTTTGGCCTGGAATGGTGCGGGGGTGAGTCCTGATCAGCCGCCCGAGTGGCTCGATCTACGATTGGTTAGAGGCAATCTCACGCTCAATGGGAAAGCTCGTTTCGCGGGATTTGTAACGGCTCCGAAATCGCGGGTGACGTTGAATGGTCGATCCGTGCTCGAGGGGGGATTGATTGCGCGAGAGTTGGTCGTCAACGGCGGTGGGACGCTTCGACTCGTGGAGGTTAATCAGGGCGAAAATATAGCTCCGGTCGTAACGCTGGTTCAGCCTGAACCGGACGCCGTTTTTGAGGCTCCCGCGATCTTTAAAGTCGAAGCACAGGTGATCGATCCAGAGGGGGATGGAATTGAATCGGTCGTATTTTCATTGAACGATCAAGTAGGGGGGACGGTGAACACCGCTCCCTTTGAGTTCGAGGTTGGGCCATTGGTGGCGGGTAGTTACCGGCTTCAGGCGGTCGCCAAGGATATTAGAGGAGCAGAAGGCATTTCGGCCGAGATCGGTGTGCTCGTGATCGAACCATTGGAACTGGGCTTACCGTTCGCGGCTGATTTTGAGGCAGCCGAGGGGTATGAATTAGGTTGGTTGGCGGGGCAGTTAGGTTGGCAAGGTTTGGGCGATGCAGTGGTGAGTGATGCTGATGCGCTTTCTGGCGACCAGTCAGTTTTGCTCGGTGGAGGTGGCGAGGCGGCTTCGGCGAGTTTGACGTTTGCTGCCATCGGTCCCGGACAACTCGTGCAATGGTCCGCTGACTTGGTTCCGGTATCAGGTAGCGCGGGGATCGATGGAACCGTCATTCGGCTGGCGGGAATCGACTTGGGATTTGTCCGAGACGGCAATGCCGCGTTTTGGCAGACGCTGCCTTTAGCGAGCACGGAACTGTCGATCCGGGTTTCCCCGTCCGTGCCGGTAGATGGCGCTGGCGTCGCGAACCAATCGGTGAATTTGGGTATCCGGGCCGACTACCTGAGACGGGTATGGGATGTGCTAATCGACGGGCATCTCGTGGCTCATGATCTGGCGATGGCGGGTGCCCCTAGTCCGGAGTTTTTGGGTTTTATCGTCAGCGGAGGAGGTGAGGCGGCGACGGTTTTTGATGCCGTTACGGTTGGGTTTTCCGCCCCATGGTTTGTTGATGGGGATAACGATGGATTGGATGACGATTGGGAGGCTGAGTTTGGCTTGGATTCGACTCGAAATGATCGCATGGAAGATCCGGACGAGGACGGTCTCAGCAATGTGGAAGAGTTTCAGTTGGGCTTGCGGCCCGACGATCCAGATACCGACGGAGACGAACTCTATGATGGAGACGAAGTATTCTACGGCTGGGATGCTTTGAACCCGTCGCCCGACCTCGAACCTCCGCAATCGCCGACGACGGTGGAAGTCTTGAGTGTGGGGGAAGATCGGGTGGTGCTTTCGTGGCCGGCCGCGACCGACAATGTGCTCGTAGCGGGCTACTTGGTTTATCGAGATGGCGAATCGATTGATACCCCTGAGCCGATCCACGAAACCACGTTCACGGATGAAGGCCTCGTGAGCGGCGAGACCTACTACTACGCAGTTCAATCATTTGATTTTGCGGGTAATCTATCAGCGATCACCGTGGAGATCGACGTGACCACGTTACCCGAAGATACCGACGGCGATGGGCTGTCAGATGAGTGGGAAAACCGTTACTTCTTAGAGGAAGGGGCGCGGCCTGACGAGGATGTGGATGGCGATGGGATGACCAATGCGGAGGAGCATGCCATGGGCACCCATCCTCAAGATTTTTTCAATGGGGTCGTGCCTTCGTTGCTAGATCCTTACGCAGGGGCACCCAGTCCAGAAGACACGTTGGTCGTTGTAGTGCGGCATCCCGATGGCACGCCGTGGCCAGATGCTCCCGTAACGTTCATCATCGACGTGGGCTCCCGCCGCATTGCGGCTGAGCCTGGATCGACGGACTACGTCACTGAATTGCGGGTGCGCTCTGATGACGAAGGAGTCGCGACGGCATATCTGGAACCCTTAACCCCATAACCAAGATGAAGCGGCTCAATCAGTTACAAATTCAACCCTTCATGATATTGCTGATTTTCGGTGGCATGACCCTCGTCGGGTGGGGCGCTGGTCGAGCGTCGGCGATTGTCGAGACTTCGGTGGCGACACCGGTTTTAACATTCGATTTTGAGACGGATCAGATCTCACCGGTTTACACCTCGGAGGGAATCGTGGTGAGTCTCCCGACCGGCATGATTATCTTGGGGAGTTCTCGCAATGGAGTCGTAGCCCTGCGGGATGAGACGACTTATTACCGATGGCGTCATGGTCAGACTGAGAGTTTGGCCGAGTATCGAAATGACAACCCGATACAGGGTGGAGCAACATGGGTGAACACTAAATTATCAATTGGCCCCGATGGAACCATTGTCGTGCTGCGCAACGAACAAACGAGCGTGAAAGACGAGGAGACATTCGCGAGTCAGGATGAAAACGACCAGACAATGACACTCTGGCCTGGTAATGGCGGCTCGCCGCGTTCGCGTTCAAGTCCAGCGATTACTGCCAGCAGTTTTTTCACCGATGCATTTCCGGCCGCATTGCAGACCTCCAAGAGTAATGAGCATTTCAGCGTGATCGCAGGGCCAGATGGTGCTGCTTATGGCCATGTGATTTCAGGTTTAAGAACGGAGAGCTTCGACGGATTCCCCTCTTCGACTTGGCAAACCACGGTATTTAGATTCGGTCCGGACGGGAGCTTCTCCCTGGGTTTACCGCTCGGGGATTGGAATCGTGGCCAAGTCTCGAGCGTAAGTGATGACGGTCGTGTTATCGGCTCGTGGGAAGACGCATCGTTCACCCGGAGATACTTCGTGGGAGAGTCGGAAGTGACTGCTTACACACCTGCTGAAATTAATGGAGCGGGTGATGTGATTGGAATTAGTGAAGGGGCATGGTGGGTCTACCCGTTATTTGGAGGCCGGACTGCTTTGCCGTCGTCATCCTCGGCCGGTGACTCCGTGGTGGCTTGGACTTGGGATGGGCAAGATAGGTTGGTGGGGTTTGTGCGAATGGGATCGTCGTTTCCCCGCCGCCTCTTTGTTCCCCTGACTGACAGTATCGGGTGGGCGGATTATGCCTTCGAAACCGTGCAGCTGCCCGAGCCCATGCAAACCTCTCTGGCCCTGGGTCCGGGCAACGTATTACCGGCTTTGGGGACGCTCACGGGAGCAGAGGGAGTTCTGCCTTTCTTGTGGCTACCGGGCGCTCTGCGGGTTGATGCAGATCGAGATGGTAGAATTGCTCCTCGTCACGAAATTGAAAATTCTGATCAGGCTTTAGCGCGACAAAATCTACCGTGGTTTTTTTGGACTAATCACGACGACGATGCCGCCGAGACTGGGGGTATCGATCTACCGGCGGTGAGTTCGCCGGACGCTGCTGATCTGGTGGTAGACGGCGTGCGTGATTTGGTCGATTTTTTTGCGGTGCAGCTAGAAATCCCCGCAGTCGTGCAAGTATTTCCGCCGTCGCAAGGATTTACCTACAATTTCATCCACTCCGAGCAAGCCCTTAACGTGCTGGAAAGCACCCTCGGAGCGGAACAGGTGGGTGCCTACCATCGCGACCCCGCCACGGCGGCGGCACAGGCTATTCGGTTGGTCAGACGAGTAACGGAGGACGGGATTTCTAGCAGCGATGAGCTGGCTGTTCAGTTGGAGCAAACGGGCACCGGCATTTTATTGTGCGAAGCTCGCGTGGCGACCCAGGCCCCCCTGCGACTGCAGATCCGACAAGGGGTCGGTGGTGCCTTGGTGGGCGAATTCTCCCTGCCCCTGAGTATCGCAAACGTGGATACGATGTTCCGCCATGTGAATATAGTCGGAGCGGTAGGGCAGGTGCCTGCGACCACGAATCGGGCGGGGGCGTTGAATCTTCCGCCCGCCGAACCAGAGCAGGGCGATTTCGTATTTGTGCACGGCTACAATGTGAACCAGGAGTTGGCGCAGGGGTGGCATGCTGAGGTGTTCAAGCGGCTGTGGGTGATGGGGCTCACGGATCGGTTTTGGGGGGTGACGTGGTATGGCACTGAGTCGCAAAAAAAATTACCGCCGGATCGGTATGTGACGGGCGATTACCACAGCAATGTGGTCAACGCGTTTGGCACGGCTCCGGCACTGGTGGCGGTGCTGAATCAGATATCTAGTGAGGCGGGCCGCGAACCGACGGTGATGGGGCACAGTTTGGGCAATTTGGTCATATCGGCCGCCTTGTCCGATTTTGATGCCCCAGCCTCTCGCTACTTTATGGTAAACGGGGCCTTGGCGGCGGAAGCTTACGACCCCAGCACGCGGCAGGCTTCCGATCAGGCGGCTACCTTGCCTCACACTGCATGGACGAGGGAGGACCGTCAGGCCTATCCGTCGCGGTTGTGGTCGACCGAGTGGTATCGGCTTTTCCCGGAGAGTGATTCGCGGCGCGCTTTGACCTGGCAGGACCGCTTTCCGACTCGCGCGGAAACACGTTATTTTAATTTTTACTCGGAAGGGGAGGAAGTCTTCGCCGACGATCCTGGAGACACCCCTTCTCTGGGATTAATTTTGTGGAAGAATACGTGGGAGTATTTGACCGAGGAGCTCGCTCAACAGCAGGGGAGACCAGCGGGCTCGCAGGCTTGGATTTATCAAGAAAAGTTCAAGGGCCGCACGCTGACCGGTAAAGTATTGGGGAGTCGGTATGGCGGTTGGGGTTTTAACCGGCTCGTGAAGGAACGTCGCCCTGGCGGTATCCGAGGCCTCGGTCCCAAAGTGCGCTTCGTCAGTCTCGACGCCGAGCAGGCCGTCAGCTTTTCTGCCATGATGGAAGACGAGGATTTTCAAGCGGTGCCGTTTTTTCGACCGGGTTCGGATCGGATTCCGGTAGCGACCTGGGTGCCCCGCGCCGATGGTTCCGGGGTGCAGGACAAAATTTCGGATCGTTTGGGCGCGCTTTATACGCCCGGTGCTACAGGCGAAGCATTCGCGCAACGTCACCGTGACAGCCTACTCGCCCGCATGATCCCCGCGCAAAGCCTAGCGGCGGGCCGAGTGGCCGTGCCCGACTTTGAACAAATAGGCGGGGCAAATTTCGACATGAATGCAGAACTATTCAGGACCCGAGGAGAAGGTCCGTTGAAATGGCCATCAATCCGAGGACCGGATACATCATGGCGGCATTCCGATTTACGCGAGATCGCGTTACCCTTTGTGAGCTCACTTTATCTCGAATTGGGTAAACCGATGGAGTAGTCTGCCACGCTATGAGAATCTGCGTCCTAGGTTTGATCTTGTCGATGATAGCGGGACTAAATGTCGTTTCAGCGACCAAGTATGCAGTAAGCTTCACGGTAGTGGACGATGTAGGCACTCCGGTTGAGGGAGCCAAGGTAGGTGTGACAGGGGAGATGATGCGTTGGACGCAACCAACAGATCAGTTCCCTTCGGAGTGGGGAGTATCGGACGCACAAGGTAGAGTGCTGCTACAAGGGAAAAGTGATGTGCGGCGGGTGGCTTACGCGGTGGAGCGGTCGGGGCACTATTGGATGCAGGGAGCAGATTACTTCTTTGATAAGCGGACGCTATTTCGCTGGCAGCCTTGGAACCCAACGATCCCGGTGGTGCTTAAACGGATACGCAATCCGGTGCCGATGTATGCGAAACGTAGTTATGTTAGTTTGCCGGAGCGAGACCAGTGGTTTGGTTTTGACTTAGAGGTGGCGGATTGGGTGGCGCCGAATGGGCGGGGAAGCATCGCGGAT
>Ga0075118_10000502_pt1 | contig 35599 bp, 28 predicted proteins | sample AntAceMetag02UKE_FD_69794 | JGI IMG/M metagenome (GOLD analysis project Ga0075118, IMG submission 69794) | Saline lake microbial communities from Ace Lake, Antarctica - Antarctic Ace Lake Metagenome 02UKE | ecosystem: Environmental > Aquatic > Non-marine Saline and Alkaline > Saline | place...
TGCAACTCTATTTAGACGAATTTTGCTATAAACTAAACAGAAGATACTTTGGAGATAGGCTTTTCGATAGAATCACCATTGCAATGGCTTCGAGCTTATGTATACATGCGGACTAGCATAAAAAATAATTAATGATATTCCGATTGCTAATATTTTTATATTCATCTTTATTTTTTTTAAATTTAAAGGTGCTTAAAGCAAATTTTCTTTAATTATTCTGAGCAAAACTATTTTTTTCTAAACTCTCACAATAGTTATCCTGACATTTATTTGGAATAAAGCCACACAGAGTAATCAAACCATTCAATTCAGCCTGAACATAAAAGGTGTTATTATTTATAGCTGCAGTTAAATATTCGCTGTTGCAATCAAGTATTTTGCTCCCATAGGCTTTATGGTCAGAAAAGAGCGGAAACGAAGCCTGTTTGGAGGCTGTAGTTTCGTTTTTGAATGAAATAATGAAATAGGGCTGCGCTATTTTTGAATTTATAATCACTCTTTTTTTGGTGTAAGAAACACTTTGAGCAAAAAAAAGCCGCACAAGGCGGCTTTCAGTATTCGTATTTCAGTACTCTTTAATAACAGTACTTATTCTCGTCAATCACTTTAACAGCGATAGTCTGCCTCGCAGTTTTAGGATTAAAAGCTTGCACTTTAGTAAATCGTTTTATACCCATTAATTGCATGCGTAATTCATCGCCCTCGGCAAAAGAGTTGAGTGCATCCTTACCTGCTTTATTGATTTTATCGGCAACATCGTAAATATAGGTCTGCACCATAGCAACTTGCTCTTGTACGTTTTCTTCGCCTTTTAGAGCTGCTAGTTTTTCAACTCTAAGTAATACACTTTCTGCAGCATAAGTCCAGATGGCCATATCGGCAATGTTCGTCAAAATCTCTTGCTCTTTAGACAAAGTCATCATCAGCTTTTGGGCAGCAGAACCAGCAACCATTAATACTGATTTCTTGAAATTTTGCACGTACTTTTTTTCATTATCAAATAGTGCATCGCCCGGTTCAGAGAAGTCAGGTATAGACACGAGCTCTTCAGCAACCTTCATTGCTGGGCCCATTAAATCCAATTCGCCTTTCATGGCTTTCTTAAGTAGCATATCTACAATCAACATACGGTTGATTTCGTTAGTGCCTTCAAAAATTCTATTGATGCGTGCATCGCGATAAGCTCTATCCATCGGTGCTTCTGCCGAGTAGCCCATTCCGCCGTAAATCTGAACGCCTTCGTCCATAACGTAATCGGTAACTTCAGAACCTAATACCTTTAAAATAGCAGCTTCAGTTGCAAATTGCTCAACGCCTTTTAGCAAAGCAGCGACGTGATCCATTCCGCCAGCTTCCAATGCTTTAATCGCATTGCCCATATCTCGGGTGCAACGATATAGAGAGGATTCTAACACAAAGACCTGAATAGCTTGTTCTGCAATTTTATGTCGGATAGCGCCATATTTCGAAATTGGTCTTCCAAACTGACTGCGTTCGTTTGCATAATTCACCGACAAATCAATACCTTTTTTACAACCGCCTAAACAAGCTCCAGCTAATTTTATTCTGCCAATATTTAAAATGTTCAAGGCGATTTTAAAGCCTTTACCTTGTTCTGAAAGCAGGTTTTCGATAGGTACTTTACAGTCGTTAAAAAACACCTGCACAGTTGATGAGCCTTTTATGCCCATTTTCTTTTCTTCGGCTCCAAACGAGATGCCTTCGTATCCACGCTCTACAATAAAAGCAGATAGGTTTTCATCGTTTCCTATTTTCGCAAAAACGGTATATACGTCTGCAAATCCGCCATTGGTGATCCACATTTTTTGACCGGTGATCAGGTAGTGTTTTCCATCTTCGGTGAGCGTTGCTTTTGTTTTTCCCGAATTGGCATCAGAGCCAGAGCCAGGTTCAGTCAAACAATACGAAGCCTTCCATTCAGCCGTTGCCAATTTAGGAATGTACTTGTCTTTTTGTGCTTTATTTCCGTAATAGAGGATAGGTAGGGTTCCAATTCCAGAATGCGCCGAAAAAGCAACTGCAAACGAATGGCCAGCGCCAGTAACTTCAGTAACCAGCATGCCTGTAACAAAGTCTTTTTCAAAGCCACCATATTCTTCAGGAATAGAAACGCTAAGCATTCCTAATGCACCTGCTTTTTCAAGTAAAGAGGGCATTAAACCTTCTTCCATAGAATCTATCCTTTCCAGGTTTGGAAATACTTCTTGCTCTAAAAAATCATTACAAGTTTGAGCTATCATTAACTGCTCTTCATCCCACTCTTCAGGAATAAATATGTCTTTAGCCTCCGTTTCCTTGATTAGGAATTCCCCACCTTTTATTGCGCTCATTTTCTTTCGTTTTAATTGTACAACGTTTTACGTAAAACGTTTGGTCGCCACTGATTGGCGTGATACGTGATACGTTTTTGGTTGTACGTTAATTAATTAACTCATAAACCCCAGCAGCTCCTTGTCCGGTTCCCACGCACATGGTAACAATGCCGTATTTCTGTTTTCTTCTTCTCATTTCATCAAATAGCTGCACCGATAATTTTGCACCTGTACAGCCCAATGGATGACCTAAGGCAATAGCGCCGCCATTTACATTAACGATATCAGGATTTAATCCCAATTCTCGAATAACGGCAACACTTTGAGACGCAAATGCCTCGTTCAATTCTATTTGTTCAATGTCGTTTAAAGTAAGTCCGGCTTGTTTTAATGCTTTTGGAACAGCAGAAACAGGACCCATTCCCATGATTTTTGGTTCTACACCAACTGGAGCGTAGGAAGCTAATCGTGCGATTGGTTTTAATCCCAATTCGTTTACCATTTTTTCGCTCATTACAATTGCAAATGCTGCTCCGTCGCTTGTTTGAGAAGAATTTCCTGCAGTTACCGATCCATTTGCATTAAAGACCGGACGTAGTTTTGAAAGTACTTCAACCTTAGTGTCTGAGCGAACTCCTTCGTCAGTATCTATAGTGTAAGTTCTGGTTGTCCGCTTGCCATCTTTCAAGAAAGTTTCTTCAACTTCAATTGGAATTATTCCGTCTTTGAAGTTTCCGTTTTTAAGTGCCGCAGTCGCTTTTCGATGCGAATGAAATGCAAATTCGTCTTGCTCTTCTCTCGATATTTTGTAACGTTTAGCAACTTCCTCAGCGGTAAGTCCCATTCCCCAATACCAGTCTGGATTTTCTTTCCCAATCTTGTGGTTTGGAACAACTCTCCAGCCACCCATAGGAATCAAACTCATGCTTTCGGCGCCTCCTGCAATTATACAATCAGCCATTCCAGCTCGAATTTTCGCAGTTGCAATAGCAATGGTTTCCAATCCAGAACTACAATATCTATTCACAGTTTGACCTGGAATTTTATTAGAATCGAAACTCATTAATGAAATCAATCTTCCAACGTTTAAACCTTGTTCAGCTTCTGGCATTGCATTACCAACTATTAAATCATCAATTTGCTCCGCCTCCAATTCGGGAACTTCAGCCATCAACCCTTTAATAACTTGGGCGGCTAAATCATCAGGTCTTAAAAATCTAAAACCACCTCGATTCGCTTTGCCTACGGCACTTCTTTTTGCTGCTACTATGTATGCTTCCATATTTTAATGTATCAGGTATATTTTACAACGTACCACGCTAGGACGTAATCGTGCGTTGCAGCTTATATGTCATGTTTTTAATTTTATCAATCTGGTCTAAAAGAATATCTAGTTCTTTTCTCTCCAGATAATCTAGTCTTTGAGCTATTTCGAGTTGGGTTTCAATTTCACAACTTGACCCTAATGCTATCCCAGAGAACTGATTAAATTCTTTAGGATTATTTCTCCTGGCTTTTTCTGCAATATTTGAGGGGATAGAAACGACATTCCTTCTTAATTGAGAGGTCAATCCAAGTTTTTCAGAATCAGAGAAACGAGCGGTTACCTTGTAGACTTTTGTTACAATCTCCATGGACTCCTCCCAAACTCTTAATTCTTTGTATCGATTCATTTAATCAGTATCTGACGTTTTACAATTTTTTCGTTTTACGTTGTACTTCTATGAAATTTTCAATTTCGTAGAACCTTTCCGGTTTTGATTATACTCTGCAATCGTTCTAATGTTTTTCTCTCGGCACACAATTCTAGAAAAGCGCGTCTTTCCATATCTAATAGATACTGTTCACTTACTTGCGTTTCTTCAGACAAATCTCCTCCACAAAGTACCCAGCCTAATTTTTCAGAAATTAATTGATCGTGCTCTGACATATAATTACCAGATTTCATAGAGTTAGCGCCGACATACACTATTCCTAAACCCTCTTGACCCAATACATTAATATCGGAGCGTTTCTGAGGCTGAGTGTATCCGTTAATTGCCAGCTGCATCGCAGATTCTTTCGCTCTTTTAAGCTGTAGTTTTCTGCTGACTACAACTTCATCAATTCCTTCTCTTAAGTAGCCTAAATCAAACGCTTCGTATGCGGAGGTTGAAACCTTTGCTTGCCCAATCGTAAGGAATTTATTTCTAAGCGTGTTGATTTTAACATCACCGTCACGGAAAGCATCGCTGCATCTTAGCGCGAATTCTTTACTACCTCCACCGCCTGGAATAACTCCAACACCAAATTCTACTAATCCCATATACAGTTCTGCGTGAGCAACGACTTTATCGGCATGCATACTCATTTCACAACCACCTCCAAGGGCTAAATTATGCGGAGCAACAACAATAGGGATACTCGAATAACGCAAACGCATCATCGTATTTTGGAAGGCTCGAATTGCGAAATCGAGTTCGTCGTATTCTTGCTCAACTGCCATCATAAATATCATTCCGACATTAGCGCCGGCAGAAAAATTATCTCCAGTATTTGAAATGACTAATCCGTCGTATTCTGATTCTGCTAAATCAATTGCTTTATTTACTCCCGCTAAAACTTCACCACCTATGGTGTTCATTTTTGTGTGAAATTCAAGATTTATAATTCCGTCTCCTAAATCCGTGATAGTAGTTCCAGAATTTTCCCAAATGGTATTCGATTCGCGAATTACATTCAAGTCTAATAGCTGATCTGCACCAGGTATGAGTATTTGAGATTTACTAGTAATATCGTAGTAGGACCTAGATCCTTCTTTGTTCGAATAAAACGTTGTTGAATCTGAAGTCAGCATTTCTTCTACCCATGGAGCAGGAGAGTAGCCCTCAGCTTTCATTTGCTTTAATGTTGATTCAACTCCAAGAACATCCCATGTTGCGAATGGTCCTAATTTGTATCCAAATCCGGCACAAACTGCATCGTCAATTTTGTACAATTCATCAGAAATTTCTGGGATACGATTTGATGCATATTCTAGCAGAGAAAAGAACATTTTTCTGTAAAATTCTCCGGCTTTGTCTTTTCCTTTCAGTAACATTGGTAGACGTTTACCTAAATCGTCAACCGGTTTTGTCATTTCAAGCGTAGCAAATTTTACACGTTGTTTTGGTTCGTAGTCTAACGTGTCTAGGTTTAGAGAAAGAATTTCTGATTTTCCGTCCTCGCCTTTTACTTTTTTATAGAACCCTTGATTTGATTTACTTCCTAGCCAGCCACTTTCGACCATTTTAGAAACGTAACTCGGAATCTTAAAAGTGTCAATTTTTTCATCGTTTGTTACAGCAGCTTTTAAACCATTGGCTACATGCACTAAAGTGTCTAATCCAACTACGTCACAAGTTCTGAAGGTTGCTGATTTTGGTCTGCCAATAATTGGTCCGGTTAATTTATCAACTTCATCAACGGTAAGTCCCATTTCTTCTACAATATGGAACAATGCCATGATAGAATAAACGCCAACTCGATTTGCGATAAATGCTGGAGTATCTTTACAAAGCACTGTTTCCTTACCAAGAAAACGCTGTCCGTAATCCATTAAAAATTCAATGACTTCTGGTGAAGTATATTTTGTAGGAATAATTTCTAATAGTGGAAGATATCTTGGTGGATTAAAGAAATGACTTCCGCAGAAATGTTTTTTGAAATCTTCAGAACGACTATCAGTCATTAAATGGATTGGTATTCCAGAAGTGTTGGAAGTAATTAAGGTGCCAGGAGTTCTGACTGCTTCAACTTTTTCGAAAAGTGATTTTTTAATGTCTAGGTTCTCAATGATCACTTCGATAATCCAATCACAATCTTTGATTTTGTCTAAATCGTCTGTGAAGTTACCAGTTGAAATTTTCTTTGCAAAAGACTTTCTGTAAATAGGAGAGGGGTTGCTTTTCAGGGCAAACTTCAGTGAGTCGTTTACAATTCTGTTTCGAACGGCTTTATCATCTACAGTTAGACCTTTGGCCAACTCTTTATCATTTGGTTCTTTGGGAACTATATCCATAAGAATAACTTCTAAGCCAATATTTGCAAAATGGCAGGCAATACGTGAGCCCATAACTCCAGAACCCAGTACAGCTACTTTTTTAATTCGTCGTTTCATATTTTTGTAGTTCTTCAAATATGTTTTCGTTACTTAAAACGTTATTTATTATTTCCATAACCTCAAAGAATTTTTTCTTTTGAGATTTAGATATTTTCTTGTCTAGATATGCATTAAAATGGATTACGGCTTCGCGTGATGCTTCGCGTTTAAGTTTGCCCAACTCAGTAATGCAGATATGTACTTTTCTACGATCAATTTCGTCAGATTGTTTGTAGATGTAGCCTTTATCTATCATTGTTTTTATTGTTCTAGTAAGGCTGCCTGGTTCCATTCCTATTTTGGGACCTAATTTGGTGCTAGGTGTTCCATTTTCTTGGTCAATGTTTAGCAGGACATAACCCATTGTCATGGTTAGGTCATTCTTAGATGCAATAATATTGTAATGTCTTTGAACGCTATGCCAAGACCAACGCAAGGGGTAATCAAAAGTATCTTCGGGTTTCATGTTCCCAAATCTAAAACAAAAAGTACTATGCTCGCATAGTAAATACGTTAAATGTTTTTATCCTTCAAAAGTTAAGGATACTAAGAATACTCGGGAACGAATTCTGTCGATTGGATTTGCAAATAAGGTATTGTCTTGAATGAGTTGGTCTCCTAATCCCATGGATAATTTAAATTCAGGACTAAATTTGAAATATTGCAGGAAAAAATCAAATCCAAATCCTACTTGATAATTGTAGGTATTTTTTGCGAGCTTTATAACTATATCATCTGGGTTTGATGAGTTGTTTCTTGAGTCCTCTTGACTTACTAAATCATAACTATACATAAACCCTCCCAATACATAGGCGGCAAAGTTGTGATCTCTAGCGCTTCTTAGCTTCAGGTTTACTGGAAAATCTAGATATGTACTTTCTATAGGTTTCACAAATTTCTGATTTGCTTCTCCTCTAAATGATTGAAATTCATATTGAATGTTTCTTTGAGAAAAGGAGAGAGTTGGTATGAATCTGAGATTGAAATGTCGGCCAAGGTGTAAATCGGTTACAATACCTAAGTTAAATCCAAGCTGAGGGTCAACCTCTAGTCTTTTTAAAGAGTCATTTCGAGATAAATCGTAATCGATAGTAAAATCAGATGAATTAATGCCCAATGAAAATCCAAAATGCATGAATTTGTCATCGAATGTAGAAAGGTTATTAATATGAGTTTTCGTGTATTTGTTGCGCTGAGCAAAAGCAGAGCTGCAGAGTATCATGGCAACTAAAACAATAATATTTCTAGGAAACTTCAATTTGTAATCAATCTTTTTCAGCTAAATAAATACTGGCAATCCCAAAAGTTAACGGATAAGCTTTAACATTAGTATAACCTACTTTATCCATTATTTTAACAAAGGCATCACCATGCGGAAATGCTTCTACAGACTCGGGAAGATAGGTGTATGCTCGAGCATCTTTTGAAATCATTTTTCCTATTCCTGGTAAAATATTCTTGAAATAAAAACTGTACAACTGCTTAATTGGAAAAGCCTTTGGTTTACTAAATTCAATTATTGCAACGGCACCCTTGGGTTTAAGTACTCTGCGCATGTCAGATAATCCCTTTTCTAAATCTTCGAAATTTCGCACTCCAAAAGAAACTGTTATCGCATCAAATGAATCAGTTTCAAACGGAAGGTTCTCTGAGTCACCATATTGAAATGAAATTTTGTCTTGGAGGCCTTTTTTCTTTATTTTTTCTACTCCAACTGCGAGCATGTCTCTGCTGATGTCAGCACCAATAATTTTATCAGGATTAAGGGCTAAAGCTTCTAATGCGAAGTCTCCTGTGCCGGTTGCAATATCTAATATTTGCTTGGGCTGATAAGGCTTTAATAATCGGATTGCTTTTTTTCGCCATAGAATATCAATTCCCATTGATAAAATATGATTTAGGAAATCGTATTTGTGAGCTATGTTGTCAAACATTTCTGCTACCTGTTCTTTTTTGGTAGCATCAGTTTTTTGATATGGGGTTACTTGAGGCATTATTTACTTTTAGATTATAGACAAAGTTTCGTCCAACAAGTTTTGTTTATTGATTGAAATTACACCAGCAACTTCACAAACCAACCCTCCAGCAAGGTTTGATACTTGTGCAATAGCAGCTGAGTCTAGGCCTGCAGCCAAACAAAGTGTGGCAACTGCAATTACAGTGTCACCAGCGCCACTGACATCCGAAATATTTCTAATATGAGCAGGATAAGAATTGCTACTTATTTTGTCTGAGACAAAAACACCATTTTCTGACAAAGTAATAAGCGAAATGTCATGGTTGAGTTGTAACCTTAATTTTTGATCTGCGATAACTATTGCATCGTGTTCTTTGCGAATTTTAATATCTAAACCTTCTTCTAGTTCCTTAAAATTGGGTTTGAATAAGGAAACATTTTTGTAGTCTAAGAAGCGCTCTTTTTTTGGGTCTACTGCAGTTGGAATATTCTTCTCATTTGCTAATGAAACAACTCTTTCAATTAACCCTTGCGTAATATTACCTTTGTCGTAGTCTTCAAAGATAATAGCGGCGACAGACTCTGACTTAATAAGCTCTCTAATTCGGGAAAACATTATGTCTTGATCATCAGCTGAAAGCGATTCAATAATCTCTTCATCCACTCTGGCAATTTGTCGACTTCCACTAATTATTCTTGTTTTTACCGTTGTTGTTCTTGATGGAGAGCTAACAATACCTCTGACGTCCAACATATCAATACGCATCAATTCTAAGAATTGTTGACCGGGTATATCGTTCCCAATTGCTGTGCACAATATAGGTTTTGCTCCCATACTTTGAACATTCCTTGCTACGTTAGCCGCTCCTCCTAATCGGTTTTCTCTTTTTTCTACATCCACAACAGGGACAGGCGCTTCGGGGGACATCCGATTAACAGAACCATAAACATAGGCGTCAATCATAGCATCTCCAATAATAAGAACGCTCATATTATTGAATGAATCGAATGCCTGTTGAATTTTATTTTGCATGTAGATTATTGAAGTTGTTCAAGTGCTTTTTTTAATCGGTTTGCAGCTTCTATCAAATCCTCATTTGAAGCGGCATACGAAAGACGAATACATTCTGGGTTTCCAAATGCCGACCCTGTAACCAAAGCAATCCTAGCTTCCTCGAGCAAATACATGCAAAGATCATCGGCGTTTTCAATTCGCGTTCCATTGAAGCTTTTTCCGTAAAAATGCTGAACATCTGGAAACAAATAGAAGGCTCCTTTTGGAATACTGCATCTAATTCCTTCAATCTCATTGAGTTTTTCCAGCATCATATCGCGACGTTTTAAAAATTCGTCACGCATTTCTGACATGACCTCTGGGTCCGCCTCTACTGCAGCTTGTGCCGCTTTTTGAGCAATACTAGATGCCGCAGAAGTAATTTGACCTTGCATTTTAATCACTGCTTTTGCAAGCCATAGAGGTGCTCCTATGTAGCCTATTCTCCAGCCAGTCATTGCAAATCCTTTTGAGACCCCGTTAACTGTGATAACTTGATTATATAAATCTTTGAAACATGCAATTGAAAAGTGCTTTTCTCCAAAATTTATCAATTCATATATTTCATCAGCGATGACAAAAATATTGGGATAATTAACTAATACATTTTTCAGGTCCCCTAGTTCATTTTTAGAATATACTGAACCACTAGGGTTGCAAGGAGAACTGAACATTACCAATTTTGTTTTATCGGTAATGGCACTTTTGAGTTGCTCTCCCGTAATTTTAAAGTCCGATTCTACGTCGGCTTTTATGAAAACGGGAATTCCTCCAGCCAATTTTATTAATTCAACATAACTAACCCAAAAGGGGGTTGGTACTAATACTTCGTCTCCTGGATCAAGTAGGCTGAGCAAAACATTAGCCAAGGACTGTTTGGCGCCGTTAGAAACAACAATCTGATTTGGAGCATAGTCTAAATTATTGTCACGTTTAAATTTTTTCGAAATAGCTTCGAGTACTTCACTATATCCAGGTACAGGTGGGTAGTGAGAGAAATTATCATCGATTGCTTGCTTTGCGGCCTCTTTAATAAATTCTGGTGTATTGAAATCAGGTTCACCTATACTGAGGCTAATAACGTCTATGCCTTGTGCTTTTAACTCTCTACTCTTGGCAGCCATTGCTAGAGTTTGAGACTCTGAAAGAGATTTAATACGTTCTGAAAGATACTGATCCATATGTTTAACTGAAGTTACAAAGCTATAAATTTCCGATTATTGAAACTTGTAAAAAGCATGGATTTGGTTCAATCATTTTACGATATTTGGCAACTTAAATTGAACATATGGATTTTTTGCTTGAAATATTAAAAATTACTATTCCTGGGTTGATTGTTTTTGCAACTTCTTATTACGTTCTAAAGCAGGTGCTGGAAGGTCAATTTAAGCGCAGAGAATTAGAATTGCGGAGGGCTGAAAAGCAATCATTTACGCCAAATAAGGTCAATGCGTATGAACGACTAACATTGTTTTTAGAGCGGATTTATCTTGCTGATATGGTTTTACGTGTTCATCAAAAAGGTATGAAGGGGAGGGTTTTTCAGCAAGAACTGATTAAAACCATTAGAACGGAGTATCAACATAATTTGACGCAACAATTATATGTATCGAGCACTGCCTGGCATTTAATAAAAACAGCAAAAGAAGAAACCATTAAAATGGTAAATGTTTCTGCTGCAAAAATGCCAGAAGAGGCTTCGGGAATTGACCTGAGTAATATGATTTTTAAACTACTGAGTCAAATTGAAAAGAACCCAGTTGATCTTGCAAAAGAATATTTGAAGCAAGAATTAAGAAAAATTATCTAAAGTAAAAGTCTGTAATTAGGTCTGCTGCAATAAATGGATCGAGTTTTCCTATTGCCACTTTCTCTTCAATTTCAGATAGTTTTTTCTTGTACTCTTCGTCTTGTTCTATTCTTTGAATGATTTGTTCAGATAAACTTTGCTTAAACCAGTTTACCGCTTGAAGTTTTCTATTTTGTTCAAAGAATTTATTGCTTTTAATATGGTCAACATATTCAGTACACTTTTTCCAAATATCACCTACACCTTCATTATTTAATGCACTCATTGTGCTAACTGAAGGAGCCCAACCGGACTTTCCCAGCGGAAAATAATGAAGTGCTTGTTGAAGTTGATGTGCTGCAATTTTTGCGTTTCGTTGATTTTCGCCATCCGCTTTATTCACAACTAAAATGTCTGCCATCTCCATTATTCCACGTTTAATTCCTTGGATTTCATCTCCCGCATTGGATAACAATAACATTAGAAACGCATCAACCATGGAGTGCACTTTAGTTTCTGATTGTCCTACACCAACAGTTTCAATGAGAATTAAATCATAGCCTGCAGACTCGCATAGCAATATACTTTCTCTTGTTGCTCGAGTAACACCACCAAGTGTTCCTGATGTTGGAGAAGGGCGTATGTAAGCATTGGAGTGCGTGCTCAATTGATCCATTCGTGTTTTATCACCAAGAAGACTGCCTTTAGAAATTTCGCTGCTGGGATCAATTGCTAAGACACAAACTTTTTTTCCTTTTAAAATTGCTTGCAATCCAAAGGATTCTATAAAAGTTGATTTCCCAACTCCCGGCACTCCGGTTATTCCAATTCGTATCGATTTTCCAGAAAATGGGGTCGCTAATTGAACGAGTTCTTTGGCTGTTTTTCGATGCTCAGGTCTTGTGCTTTCAACTAGTGTTAGCGCCTTACTTAGCCATTCTCTTTTACCTTTAATTAGATTTTTAAAAATCTCCTGAGCGCTTAAGACTTCCCTTTTTTTAATCGATATGTTTGGTCGAACAGCCATTTTTTAACGAAGTCTTTGATCAAAAGCAACTATCGGAGTCTCACAATTCCCAGATTTTAGGTCGTTAATTTTACCGGTGTAAGTTGAATTTACTTTCAGTTTATTTTGAATTAATTTTTCTCTTGTGATGTCAAATCCTTTCAATTTTCCGAGATCTTGATCTTTCTCGCTCAAACTACCGGCATCAAACATCATTTTAACAGAAAAAACAGAATCACCTTTTGTATTTAGATTATCAAAAGAAATATCGGTTACCGTAGCAGAAAATTTGCGAACATGCCAATCACAAGCACCGTTTGAATTACCGTTTCCACAACCGATAAATAGCATTGAAACAAAACCTAGATAGATCGTTTTCATAAAAATTACGTTTCACAATTATTGCAGTTCAAACCTACAAAATATGACAATTATTAAAGTTTAAATTTTTGATTCATTTAGTAACCGGTCGACTTTTTAATCCTTAACGATTTGACTTCAATCTGACATACAAATAATGATGCGGTAGAATTACATTTGTACTTTAAATTAAGAAAGCAAAACATGGAAATAAAAGAACATCACAAGTGTATAATTGTTGGTAGTGGTCCAGCTGGATATACAGCTGCAATTTATGCTGCCAGGGCAGATTTAAGTCCTGTTATGATAATGGGAATGCAACCAGGCGGTCAGCTTATGGATACTACTGAGGTAGATAATTTTCCTGGTTACTCTGAAGGTATTACAGGTCCTGTCATGATGGAGGATTTCAAGAAACAAGCAGAACGTTTTGATACTGATGTGAGAAGTGGGTTTGTTACTCAGGTTGATTTCTCTGGTCCAGTGCATAAGGTTCAGGTAGATCATCAGGATTGGCTTTCTGCTGATTCAATTATTATTTCTACCGGAGCTTCTGCAAAATGGCTTGGTTTAGAATCTGAATTACGAATACGTGATTTAGGTGGTGGGGTTTCGGCATGTGCTGTTTGTGATGGTTTTTTCTACAAAGGAAAAGATGTCGCAATAGTGGGTGCAGGTGATACTGCTGCTGAAGAAGCAACTTATCTTGCAAAACTCTGCAAGAAGGTTTATATGATTGTGCGTAAAGATCACTTTAAAGCATCAAAAGCGATGCAACATAGGGTGACGAATACGCCTAATATCGAGGTATTGTTCAGTACTAACACTCAAGAGGTTCTTGGCGATCAGGTAGTTGAAGGAGTCTTAGTTAAAAATAGTGTTACTGATGAAGAGCGCACTTTAAAAGTAGATGGATTTTTTGTTGCTATTGGCCACACGCCAAATACGGGTATCTTCAAGGATTACCTAGAAATGGACGAAGTTGGGTATTTGAAAGTGATTCCGGGGACGTCAAAAACTGCTGTAGATGGTATTTTTGTTGGTGGTGATGCTGCTGATAAAGTTTATCGGCAAGCGGTTACAGCTGCAGGAACGGGTTGCATGGCGGCTCTAGATGCAGAGCGATATCTTGCTGATAAGGGAATACATTAAAAAGTTCAAATAATTATTTTATAAAGCGGCCAACGGCCGCTTTTTTTTTACGTATATGTCATTGGTGCAGTGTGTCTTATCGATGTGATTTGGTGCGCAATTTTTTTTTAAATTTGTGGGAACTAGCTTTAAGTACACACTATGAAGAATTTATATTTATTTGTTTTATCCTCTTTAATTGCTTTTGCATCAAACGCTCAACTAAATGGCACTTACACTATTGGGGGTACTTCTCCAAGCTATTCTACAGTTGCTGAAGCGGTCGATAGTTTGAATAAAAAAGGAGTTAATGGAGCTGTTAATTTTCATATTCGATCAGGGAATTATAACGCTCAGTTTACCATTAAAAAGATCTCAGGTGCGTCAGCAACTAACACGATTACGTTTAAGCCTGACCCTGCGAATACTTCTACTACAACGATTCAATTTAATAACTCAACGGCTGCAGATAATTACGTCATTAGATTAAAGTCTGCCAAGTATATAACCTTTGATTCGCTTTCTATTGGAAATACTACTACAGGTCAATACGCCACAGTTATTGCTTTTAACGATACTTGTGAGCATATTTCTTTTACCAATAGCACGATTCAAGGCTCATCGAGGTATCCAACAAGCTTGAGCACAACGTTAATATGGGATGAGCGTGGGACAACTCATAATTCTCACAATGTAACTTTTGAGAATAATGAAATATTAAATGGGGCTTACTCTTTTTATATTTATGGGGCAAGTTCTTCCATAACACTTCAGCAAGATAAATGGATTATAAAGAATAATAGAATTACTGGATGGGGCTATTATGCTATTTACTCCTACTATAATAGAAACATTGAAATAGTAAACAATACCATTGCCTCGGGTACTAATGTTTACTTTTTTGCAAGAAGCCTCTACTTATATTATAATGGTACACCAACCATTACCGGAAACACTATCTATAACGGTGCAAATGGTTATGGATATGGGCTTTATATGGCCAACTGCTTTGGGTTGTCTAACAATAGAAATGATATTTCTAATAATAGTATTCACGTAATTGGCGCGCAATATGGAATGTATATCACTGGGTGCAACTACAGTGATGTTTATTTTAATACTGTAAGAATTAATGGAGGTACATCTACTGCTACAACTACAGCATACTTAAACCTTACTTCTACTTCGAATTTCAAGAATAATATTCTGGTGAATATGAGTAATTCTACGGTAATGAATAGTCTTGGTACTTCATTACTACCCGATTATAATAATTACTTCTCACCACTTAAATCTGCTGCTATAATCGGCGCTAACTCCGTGTCAGTTGATCCGATGTTTGTTTCTCCAATAGACTTGCACATTCAAAATGTTCAACTAAACGCGAAAGCACTTACTATTACTGGAATATCGACGGATATTGATGGTGAAACTAGAAAAACTTCAACGGATATTGGAGCAGATGAATTTGATCCTGATTCTTTAGATGCAGCCGCATTAGATCTGAAAAGTGTTTACTGTGCAGGTATGAATACTATTGAATTTAATGTTTTAAATTTTGGTTTGGATACTATAAAGTCAATGGGGATTAGGCTGGGAATTAGTGTTAATGGAAGACCTTTTCAATATCAGAACGTGAGTAATACTTCAAGCTTAGCTTCTGGCTCAACATCAATTATTAATTTATTGAACTATAATTTTATATCTGACACCAATTATCGATTAACGGCCAGAATTGATTCCGTTAATGGTATGATAGATACAGTTTTATCAAATAATTCAATAACAACGTCAACCTTTGGAACAGCTATAAGTGGAACTTATACGATTGGCGGAACAAATCCCGATTTTTCTGATTTTACTGCAGCCGTTGCTAGATTAACATCATCTGGTATTTGTGGTCCTACTACTTTTAAGGTGCGTCAAGGGTTTTATAATCAAAATTTATTTTTCACTGTAATTAAAGGAGTGTCGCTATCGGATACGATTGTTTTTGAGGCAGATACAGGAGTAAGCGCCAAACCAATTCTGTACACAAGCACATTTAATACAGTGACCTTTAATGGCAACCAAGGAGTTACTTTCCGAAATATTGCAATTCACAACAACAATAACAACGGTTCTGTTTTTAGCTTTAATAATAGAAATCGATTAATCAGAATTGATAGCTGTGAATTGAGAGCAGACACCTCTAATCGTCCGGGTTTTAGCAGTAGAAATATCATGAATAATCGTGGCAATGCTTTATCGGGTTTAGAAGTATTGAATTCAGACATTAGAGGGGGGTACTATTCTATTTATATATACGGAACTAGTACTCAAGATTTAGACAGTAATGTTTTATTTAAGAACAATAGAATTCACGATTGGTACAATTATGCGATTTATAGCTGGTATCAAACCGGAGCCAAATTTATTGGAAATGTAATTGAAGATAAGGATGTGTTTTCTTTTAGATATGGATATTACGCATATTACAATTATGATTCTGAATTCAGTTACAATAAAATGTACCTGTCTCACACAACGAGCGGATATGCTGTTTATCTCTACTCATTTGCAGGGACCTCTGCTGCACAGAGAGCAAAGTTCAATAATAACTTCATAAGTTCATATTACGATAATTCCAATATCCAAGACTTATTGTATGCAAGGTCTGCTAGAAATTCAGACTTTTACTTTAATAGCTTTTATCTATCTGTAAATAATGCAAACTCTAACGCGGTAGAAATGAGTTTTCCTTCTAATGTGAATTTTAGAAATAATAATATTCATGCAGATGCACCCGGAGTAGCTTACAACAGAACAGGTTCGTTTATTTCAACACATAATAATATTTACGCTCCTGGAGGAACTGCATCAAATGTTGCTTTAGGTGCCAGTGAAGTCAGTATCTCCCCATTTTTTAAATCAAACGAAGATTTGCATGTAAAGTCGATTTTCTTAAATAATAGAGGTATTCGAATTAATGGGATCTCAACAGATATTGATTATGAAATACGCGCGACTGTGCCGGATATTGGTGCCGATGAATTCGATATTGATACTAATGATGTAGGAATTGTTTCTATTGTTTCTCCAACTCCAGGTAATTGCGGGTCTGATTCTCAGTTAGTTAGAGTGTTGGTGTTGAATAATGGAATTAGCACACAAACAACTTTCCCTGTTTCGATTCAAGTAACGGGCGCGGTAACTGCAAGTCTTTCAGGGATGTATTCAGGAACTTTAGGTTCAGCTAAATACGATACCGTTGATGTAGGTTATATAAACACTAAAATTGGTGGTAGAATAAATTTCAAGGTTTGGTCGGCTCTTGTTGGTGATACGTACCTAGATAACGATACACTTAACGAAGAAGGTATTAAAATTGATAAAATACCAACAGTTCCGGGCATTATAACTCCAATTGTTGTTTGTGAAGGAATTGACTCTACGATAGTTAGTGGTTCGACAGCGAAGACAATTAAATGGTATGATGCTATGTCAAACGGAAACTTGCTGCATTTAGGAGATAGTTTTAAAGTGAATATTACTGCTAATGATACGTTTTATGTATCTGCGTCAGATAACTACTCTTCTAGTGTTGGTGAACTTTCTCCATATACAAACTCTCAAAATATTACAGAAACTAGAACCTTTAATCAGGGAATTCGATTTGATGTGTTACGACCTTTAGTTATTGATTCATTTACTGTTAACCCAACAGATTCAGGAACGTTAATGGTAACTATAAGAGATAAGGATAATAAATTGGTAGGTACTAGGTCAGTTACAGTTGTGCCTCAAGCTGGCAGTAAAGTAGCTCTAGGTATAACCGTTCCTCCAGGATCAGATTATCGCATGAGTGCTGCGGGTTCAGCATTTGGTAAGGTAGCGGGGCAATTTGGGTTAGATTATAATAGATTCACTAGATATCCTTATAGAGATGCGGACACAAGCATGATTATTACAGGAGATATTAATGGAAATACTTTTGCTTACTACTTCTTTTATGATATCAAAATTTCTGTTGAAGGTTGTGACGCTGGTACAGGGTTAATACCCGTAAGTGTTCGTTCAACACCTCTATTGGATTTAGGAAATGATACTGGTTATTGCACAGGAACAACGATTAACATGATTGCAAATGCCACTGCACCAGGAATTGCTGTCTATCGTTGGGATAATAACACCAATTTGGCTACTAGAAACTTAACGACAAGAGGTTCTTATTCGGTGACAGCGACTGGAACGAACGGTTGCATAATTAGCGATACAATCAAAGTAGATGAAATTCCTCAACCGACGATGTCTTGGATAGATCGAAGATATTGTGATAACATTGGTAATGTTAGATTATTTTCAGGTGTGAGATATGGCGGGACTTATACTGGAGCAGGTATTGTAAATGGAACTCATTTTAATACTTCCGTAGGTCTAGGTACATATAATTTGAGTTATACCTACTCAGATGGAATGGGTTGTTTTGGACAAGCCTCTGGCGCAGTTTTTATTGATGCAGCTCCAAATGTAACTTTTGCTCCTCTAGCTGATGTTTGTCAAAATAGGTATTCAATTAATGTATCCAGCGGGAGCCCAGTGCCTGGTTATTTATATGATGATGAAGGTCTTACTGGTATTGGAACATATACTCCTAAATTTGCTGGATTAGATACGATTTATTATATCGGTTATAGTTCAAATGGTTGCATGGACACTGCAAGTTCAACTATAAATGTTAAGCCTGCTCCACAACCAATTATTGCTTCTAGAGATACTGTGTGTGAAAATGAAACGGCAATTACCATCTCAGCAATCCCTGTAGGAGGAATCTACAGTGGATCTGGAGTCTCGGGAGGTTCATTTGACCCTGCAATTGTGGGTTCGGGAAAGCATCCTGTTTACTATGAGGCTTGGAATGCACAGGGGTGTACTACTAAGGTTGGGAAAAATATAATTGTTTTAGAAAAACCAAATTTGTTATTTGATCCCCTTTTAGATGTTTGTGAAAAAACGGGTGCTTATACTATTGCTAAAGGCTTCCCCACAAGTGGAACATTCTCGGGGAACTTCGTTGATGTTGCTAGTAGTACTTTTGATGTTGATGCTGCAGGTGTTGGAAGTTTTCCTGTTTCATATAAAATATTGGGTGCAAATGGCTGCTCAAATGAAATTGCTCAAAACTTAGTAATTAAACCAATACCTTCATTGAACTTAGGAGGTGATCGAATATTGTGTGGTACAAACACTATTACTCTTGATGCGGGAAATTCTGGAGCTTTATACTTGTGGAATACAAATGCTACTTCACAAAAAATTGTAGTATCCCGAAATGGGAAGTACAGTGTTTATGTAAATCTAAATGGTTGCGTTACTGAAGATAGTTTGGAAGTTTCATATGAAGCCACTTGCGTAGGTGTGAATGAAATAGAAAATGAGTTAGGAATTACTATTTACCCTAACCCAACTTCTGAGATACTGAATATTTTTATTAAGAAAAATAACTCTTTAGCTCCGATTAAAATATCTATTCTTGATGCAATTGGAAAAGAGGTTTACTCGGAGAATTATAGTGATTTGGACCTGCTATCGCTTAGTGTTTCCGAATATGAGTCCGGTTTATATTTCATTAGAATTGAAATTGATGTAAATAAATATCAATCCAGATTTTCTGTGGTACATTGAGCTACTTATTTCGAACTTATACCTTTTCTTTGTACTTATTAATAAATGTTGCCTCAAGGGGTGAAATTTAATTCAACAACTACCTTTATGATAAAGCTTAAATTTTTATTCTTACTGATGTTTACCTCAGTATTTGTTAATGCTCAGATGAGTAGTTATTCCTACTCCAGTTCTGTTGGAATATATACTGCGATTTCTTCAGGGACTGACATTAATACTATTGAAGGTGATGATATGTTATCAACTAACATACCTATCGGTTTTTCATTCAACTATTGTGGATCTAACTATACTAAGTTTAGAGCAAATTCTAATGGTTGGATTAGCCTTGATACTTTAATTTCACCAAGTGTCTTTGATGAAAAAACTAATAATCTTAGCGGTAATACTAGTATGAGGCCTATAATCGCTCCATTGTGGGATGATTTGGATGGTACTACCGGTGAAGCTTCATACAAGGTTACGGGCTCTGCTCCAACTCGAGTTCTTACCATAGAGTGGAAAAACTGGGAATGGAATTTTCAAGCAAACGGAGCGGTTATTTCTTTTCAAATCAAGCTATACGAAACATCCAACAATATTGAGTTTGTATACAACCCGGAATCTGTAAACGTAAGTAGTGCAAGTGCTTCTGTCGGAATATCGGATACATCTGCAGGTTCTGGTAATTTTATTTCTTTGAGTAGTTTAGCGAATACAGCTACAGCATCTGCAACTACAGAAACATCAAGTATAAATGTAAAACCGGTATCAGGACAATCGTTTCTGTTTACTAGATGTAATGCTAATATTGCTATTTTAGGTTCTTTGTGTGCGAATTTTCCTGCGGTCTCATTGAACATTGGAACTGGAACGCCTTCTGGTGGAACAAGTTCGTATTTTGTAAATGGAAATGCACAAACAACTTTTGATCCGTCAATAATTGGAAATGGAAATCACACAATTATGTATGTGTATTCTACTAGTGTTTGTACAGATACGAATAGGCAAGTTATTCGTGTAGATTCGGTTACTTCGATTCAATTTTCTATGCCTGCTTCAGTTTGTTCTAATATCGACACCCTAATTTTAACAGGCGCCCCAATTGGTGGAAACTATAGTGGTCAGGGAATTCTTACAGGAACCAGTAATTTAATCCCGACTTCATTGACAAATCAGGGTGCCAAAATGATAACATATGCATTTACAAACGCTTTCAATTGTTCAGACTCGATAACAAGAATGTATCAGTTGGATACCATTTCTAAATCGTCAATATCCGTATCAAATTTTATCTGTGAAAACACTCCAGCGTTTAATCTAACCAATGGAACTCCAGCAGGTGGCAGTTATTTTGGAGTTAATGTTTCTAATTCAGTATATTCTGCTGGAATAGCAGGGTTAGATACTTTATTTTATGCTTACCAAGTATCAAGTGGTTGCATTGATACTAGTTTTACTGCGGTTACAGTTAATGCGTCACCGGTAGTTAATTTTGGGAATATTGGAAGATATTGTGCGAATGCAAGCCCTATTTCGCTGAATTCAGCAACTCCAGTAGGCGGTTCATATAGCGGTCCAGGGGTGGTTGGTGCAATTTATACTCCTAATGTCGCGGGAACAGATACCATAAAATATGTAATAGCTAGCTCAAATAAATGTATCGATTCTTCATTTCAATTTGTATTAGTTGACTCTTTAACTACTACGGCATTATCAGCTATTGGAACTTTTTGTAATAACTCATCAGCGTTAACATTAAGTGGAGGAGTGCCTGCAGGAGGAACATATAGTGGTAATGGAGTAAATGGTTTGAATTATTCGCCAAGTCAAGCTGGATCAGGATTTGACACACTGTACTATTCTTATACGAATGGATTTGTCTGTAAGGATTCAAGTTTTGTAGTTGTTACCATTAACTCTGCACCAACGGTTTCTTATACAAGCAATCTAGAGTTTTGCGAGAAGGATATGGAACAAAGTTTAAATGGAGCAGTTCCGTTAAGTGGAGTATACAAAGGCCTGGGAGTAAACTCAGTTTCAGGAAAGTTTGATCCTAAGATTTCGGGTGCAGGAGCTCACACGATTACTTATGTTTTTACAAATGGTGATAACTGTTCTGATTCAGCTTCTGTTATTGCTAATGTCTTTGAAAACCCTGCTTTTTCATTAGGTGCGGATATTGAGATATGCGGTGATGAAAGTAAAGAGCTAGATCCAGGTATTGATAGTGTGAGTTATATATGGAATACAGGACAAACCACGAGAAAAATAACAGTGAAAGAAAGCAAAGTATTTTCTATTACTGTAACGGATACAGCCTCAGGATGTGCTTCTTTTGATGAAGTTCGAGTTGAATATGATGCTATTTGTGTAAGTATTGATGAAGATTTAAAAGAAACTGTGTCTATTACCTATTTCCCAAATCCAACTAATGGAGCATTGAACGTTAAGTTAGAGGGACTGCAGGCTCAGAATGTTGAATTAATTGTTTTTGATATGACTGGTGCACAGGTCTTTTTTACTGCAATAGAAATAAATGATTTGAATCAAGAAACATCACTTGATTTATCTGAATTGGAGACCGGTAATTATCTTGTTCGAGTAATTACTGATTCGGGTTCTGTAGTCCACAGAATTACAAAATTCTAGTATTTAAATACATATTCTTAAAAAGGGGCCTAGGCCCCTTTTTTCATCCCCTAACTTATACGATATTTGAAAACCAAATAAAATGAAGAGATGAGAAAAATAATGATAACAGCAATAATTTTAGGAAGTATGGTTGCATGCAAAACTAAAGAAGTAAAAGTTGATCCGCCAAAGCCTGAAGAAAACACTCCCCAAAAAAATGTTAGTAGTGATGCATTTCAATACATGACAGAGCAGTTTGCTGATTTAAAAATCATTAGATATCAAGTGCCCGGTTTTGATAAACTTAGAGCTCAGCAAAAAGAACTAGCTTATTATTTGTATCAAGTTAGCTTGAGTGGAAGGGATATAATATATGATCAAAATTACAAGCACAATTTAGTTGTCAGAAAAGCTTTGGAGAATGTCGCAGAGAATTATACCGGAGATAAAACTTCTAAAGACTGGGAAGAGTTTATGTCGTATACCAAACGCATTTGGTTTTCGAACGGAATTCATCATCATTATTCTACGGCCAAATTAAAGCCTGGTTGTTCTAGAGCGTTTTTTGATCAAGTATTGTCTGAAACGAAAACTGAACTCGATTCAAAAATTGCAGATATTTTATTTGACGATATTACAGATATGAAACGTGTAAACCTTGATCCTGAAAAAGATTTAATTGCAGGTTCAGCAAACAACTTTTATCAGGATGGAATTACTCAATCTGAGGTGGAAGCATTCTATAAAGCTAAAATTAAAGCTGATGATGCTACTCCAATATCTTATGGTTTGAATTCTACTTTAATAAGAGATGAAGCAGATAATTTGACCGAAGATGTATGGAAAGTAGGAGGTAAATATTCTGGTGCCATCGAAAAAATGGTTTTTTGGTTGGAAAAAGCGGTAACAGTTGCAGAGTCTGAAGGTCAGAAAAAAGGGTTTGAATTATTGATTAAATATTATCAAACTGGAGATTTGAAAGTTTGGGACGATTACAATATTCAATGGGCAGGAACTACAGGTGATGTAATTGATTACATCAATGGGTTTATTGAAGTTTATGGAGATGCAATGGGATATAGAGCAACCTATGAGTCAGTAATTCAGATTAAAGATTTTGATGCTTCTGAAAGAATGAAAGTGTTAGAAGATAATGTACAATGGTTCGAGGATAATTCGTCGATTGCTCAAAACCATAAAAAGGAAAACGTTACAGGTGTTACATATAAAGTAGTAAACGCTGTTATTGAGAGTGGTGATGCCGCACCAAGCACACCTATTGGTGTAAATTTACCAAATGCAAATTGGATAAGAGCTAAACACGGTTCTAAGTCCGTCTCTTTAGGAAACATTGTTGAAGCATATGCACAGGCAGGTGGAAGCAAAATGTTAGAAGAGTTTTGCTTTTCTGACGAAGAGTACCAACGTTCAAAAAAACACGGTAAAATCGCTTCTAAATTGCATACCGCTTTGCACGAAGTTGTCGGTCACGCATCAGGTAAATTAGAAGCAGGCATAGGAACACCAAAAGAAACGCTAAAAAGTTATGCCAGTACGCTAGAAGAGGGTAGAGCCGATTTGGTTGCTTTATACTATTTAATGAATCAAAAAATGATTGATTTAGGCCTTATGGAATCTCTAGAGATAGGAAAGGCGGAATACGATAGTTATATTAGAAACGGTTTAATGGCTCAGTTGAGACGAATTGAAAAAGGTGAAATTATTGAGGAAGCTCATATGCGTAATCGTCAGTTAGTAGCTGGTTGGGTCTACGAAAAAGGAAAACAACATTCATCGTGGGACTTCTGGACAGAAGATGTTATACTAAAAAAGGAAAGAGATGGTAAAACTTATTTTGTGATTAACGATTATGTTAAACTTCAAGGTCTATTTGGAGAATTATTAGTAGAGATTCAGAGAATTAAGTCTCAAGGAGATTATGAAGCAGGAAAAAATCTAGTCGAAAACTATGGGGTTCAAGTGGATCCAGCAATTCACGCTGAGGTGCTGGAAAGGTCAGAAAAATTGGGAATTGCTCCTTATGGCGGTTTTATAAATCCAAGATTGGTTGCTGAAGAAAATGATGGGAAAATCACTAATGTGTCTATTGAGTATCCAGCAGATTTTACAGAGCAAATGATGGAGTATGCAAAGAATTATTCTTGGTTGTAATAATTTCAACCATAAGTTGAAATAAAATGGGCACCAATTAGTGCCCATTTTATTTCAAAACATTTTTACGTTTCTTCAAGATCAAATAGTGACATGAGCTTTTTTACGCTTATTGGTTTTACAATGTAATTTTTTTTCATGTCATATTGATTCGCTTTTTCTATGTCAACGGGGTTTTCTGAAGAAGTGACAATGTAAATAATCGGTTTTTTAGAGCTTTCTAAATAAAGAAATTCATCTAAAAATTGCCACCCATCTAGTATCGGCATATTAATATCTAGAAAGATTATTTCTGGAAGTTTTTCGGGGGTTTCTTGCATCAATTTTAATTGAGTTAGCGCTTCTAAACCGTTCGAATAAACCACAACCTCATTACAGAAATTTGTTTTTAGCATTGCTCTTTTTGCGCCATAAACGTAAATATGATCATCATCAATAATACATGCTCTATCAAACTTTGCCATTTTATTCTGTTTTTAGTTCTTGCGCTTTCAATAATAATACAACAAAAGTACTACCGAGACCAACTTCAGACATAACTTGAATTGAGCCGTTCATAGCTTCGCATTGATTCTTAGTAATATATAATCCTACACCCTTTGCTTCAGCGTTTTGATGGAATGTTTTATAGAGTTTAAATATTTTATTTTTATTTTTATATAAGTCTATCCCTAATCCATTATCCTTAAAAAGAATCTTTATAGTTCCAGAATTATCATCATTACTTGAAATAATAATCTGAGGTACTCGCTTATCACTTCTATATCTAAGGGCATTTGAAATTATATTAAGCACAATACTCTCTATGTATGCTGGAATGGCAAATACGCTTACATTGCTTTTTACTTGTATTTTAAGGTCGGCATTTAAATTTTGAATTTCGGCTTTCAATGAATGCACTACCTTTTTAATAACAGGTAACAAATGAATGGTCTCCATCTTTTTTTCTGTGCTTTGAATTTGTACAACCTGATTTAAATGATCAATTGTCTCTATTAATGATTCTGATGCTTCTACTAACATAGGAAAAACTTCGTTTTCCGTTTGTACGGGAAAATCAACCTTGTAAATATCCAATAGCATGGAAAAATTGGAAGAGTGGGATCTTAAATTGTGAGAAACGATATGAGCAAAATTCATCAATCGTTTATTCTGATCCTCTAGCTTAATTAATGATTCTTGGGATAATTTAGCTGCAGCCTTCGCCTCTGTAATATTGTTTATTTGAGAAACAAAGTGTTTTGGTTTACCGTTATTGTTTGTAACCATAGAAACTGACAAACTTGCCCAAATGGTATTTCCATTTTTGTGGAAATAACGTTTTTCCATTGTATATGCTTCTATTTTTCTGTTTACCAACTGATCGAGTAGGTTTAAGTCATTACGCAGATCTTCAGGATGTGTAATATCTTGAAATGTCAGTTGCATTAATTCAGTTTCAGAATAACCGAGCATTTTTGTTATTGATTTATTAACCTGGATCCATTTACCTTCAAGACTTACTATAGCCATTCCAATTGCTGCAAATTCAAACGTTTGCCTAAACTGTTCCTCCTGTAATTTTAATTTCTGATTTAGTCTTGTTTCAGAATCAACATCTTGAAATAACCCGTTTACAGAGACCACTTTCCCGTTTTTAACAATAGGCACACCGATTGCTCGTACATATTTTATATTCCCTTTAGCAGTAACAATTTCAAAAACATCATCAAATTGTTGAGACTTAGCTACTGCTTCGTTAAAAAGATTAGAAATTTTATCTCTACTTTCCCCTTCTTTATAAAAGTCAATTCCGTTTTCAACTGTTGAAATAAAGTTGCTAGGAACTTCATGTATTTCTTTTGTAACATCGCTCCAATATGACGTCATAGAATTCAAATCTACTTCCCATGTTCCCATACTACTTGCATGATTAGTCGTTTCTGCAAGAGACTTATATTTTAAAAGCAACAATTCATTTCTCTTTCTGTCGTCAATAACTTGTTGAGTGCCGGAGACTATTTTTGGAGTTCCATCAATATTTCTTCTAATAATTTCCCCCTTATATAAGACCCAAATCCATAGGCCATTATAATGTTTGATTCTACATTCAAATTCTAACTTAATACTAGCTCCTTCGAGATGTGTATTAATAGATATTAGTGCTACTTGAAGATCTTCTTTATGCAACAGCAATTGAAAATCATTGAAAGTGTAGTTGCTAAAATCAAATGAGGAGAATCCTATATTACTTGCCCATTGATTGCTAACTTCGAATTGGTTAGAGTTAAGGTCCCAATGCCAAGATCCGATTTCGGAACTCTCCATTATTTGATTGTTGAATTCAACCTGAGCTTTCAGCTTTATTTGCGTGTTTTTTAGTTCAGTTACATCGGCGTGTACTCCAATCATTCGAATCGGTTTCCCTTCTTTATTCCTGATGGCCATACCTTTACGACGCATCCAAATTGTTTGTCCAAATTGATGGGTATATCTTACAGTTTGATCATATGGGTGATTTTCATTATCGCAATGTTTAATAACGTTTTTGTTTATCAGTTTTAAATCATCAGGATGAATAATGTTTTGCCAAGTGGCTGATTTAAAGGGCATTTTTTCAGGATTATATCCTAGCGTTTGCCAAAATTTCGTACTCATCCATTCTTCCTCAGGATTTTCTATGTCCCAAAACCACAATCCATCAGTTGCGTTTTCAGTGAAAAATTTAAAAATGTTTTTTTCACTCTTGATTAGATTATTCAGCTCCTGTTCTAAGTAATGAGTTTTAGGGGATGTGTTTAGAGTAGCCATAGAAATGTTTTCGTTTTCTGAGAAAGAAAGTTAACGAAATAATTCTAACAAAAATGTATTGATACGGCAATAGGAATAAATAAAAGAGCCCTACATAGGGCTCTTTTATTTAGTGATATATGATTGAATAAGCCAGATTCTGTTTTAATCTATCATTTAACTGTGCAATCTACCCTCCAGATTGAGCGAGTAACTCTAAGCTCTGGTATACATGATCTTGCACCCCATAAGGTTTACCAAGCTAAATTCATTACTGAATCTACTGGTGCGCTCTTACCGCACCTTTTCACCCTTACTCTAATTGCTTAAAGCGGTTTATTTTCTGCTGCACTTTCTGTCAAAATTAGCTTTATCTAAATTCGCCCAATTTTTCAATCGGTATGGTACTCTGTGGTGTCTGGACTTTCCTCTCCAATTTAATGAAGCGATAGAAAAACATATATCACTGCAAATTTAAACAGTTTACGGTACTATAATTTAGTTTCTCAATTCAACACGGGTAGCCCCTCTGCCATATTCTGTCATAAAGCCATCGTGAAAATCTAAGCCATAGGCTTTTATAATGTGTTGCAATTCTACCTTCAAAACACCTTTTCCAATTCCATGAATGAAGATAACTGCTGGTTCATTGTTTTTTATAGATTCTTCCAAGCAGTTGACAGCATAATCAAGCTGGTAATTGAGCATTTCTCCAGAAGTCATGTGGTTGTGTCTGACGAGTAAATCATGTATGTGTAAGTCAAATTCTAACACATTTTTTCTGTTTCTTTTTCCTCGAACTCTTCCCAGTTCTATGGCATTTTCTTTTTGATCTTGTTTTACAGTTTTAGGTTTATCCTCCGCTTTTATGTGGGTTAGGTTTGGTAAATGGAATTTGTATAGATTGTTTAATTCTGATTCTTGTGGTCCTAACTTTACTACTTCATTCGCTAAATATTCAAAGTCGAGACCATCAATTTCCACAACTAAACTTGATTTGTTGAACTGAACCACAACCCCTTCAGACTTTTCATCTATTATTTTGACCTTATCTCCGATACTAAATTTCACCACGCAAATTTAGAATCACTTTTTGACCAACTATCAGTTATTATTGTTTTATTGAAATAATTATGAAAGAACTACCAAAAAAGCCAAACGATTGGATTACAAAAAGTACAAAAACAGTATACGACAACCAATGGATTAGCGTCGATCACCACGAAGTTCAAAACCCAGGAGGAGGAGGAGGAGTTTATGGAGTTGTTCATTTTAAGAATATCGCGATAGGAATCATTCCAATCGATACAGATGGTCTCATTACCTTGGTGGGACAGTTTCGTTATCCCCATAAACAATACAGTTGGGAAATACCCGAAGGTGGAGGACCAAAAGAAGAAGAACCTTTAGATGCTGCAAAAAGAGAATTAGAAGAAGAAACTGGATTAACTTCTAATATATGGAGTAAAGTTTTTGAAATGGATTTAAGCAATTCAGCGTCTGATGAAAAGGCGGTTATTTTTTTGGCCGAAAACTGTAGATCAGGACAATCTAGCCCAGAAGAGACAGAAGCCTTAGCACTAACTAAAATCTCAATAAATGAGCTTTACTTGAGGGTTGAAAGTGGCGAAATTCGAGATAGCTTAACAGTGGCATCTGCGTATTGGTTAAAGTTAAATCGTGGGTAGTAATTGTTGGTATTTTCATGTAAAAAAGCCCTTTCGAATAATCGAAAAGGCTGTTGCACTTTACTTAGTTTATTATTACGATATTATTTTTAGATTAGGATAGCGTTCTTTCCAAAGTTCAAGTGCTGCTAGACTAGCGAGAGTAATTGTAGTTCGATTATCTAATCTGACTTTAATTTTCTTCGCTACTTCTTTAATTTTATTTACTGAATCATTCATGTTGTAAGATTTTAAATATTTGTGTAATACTTATTAGACGCAACTGGCTTAAATTTGTTGCTTACTGCACTGTTAAATACAACTAATACCTCGCAATGGTCACAATAATTTCTCCTTCAAAAACACTCGATTTTGAAAAAAATCGCGAATTAAATATAACATCAAGACCAGAATTATTGGAAGATTCAGAAAAGATAATGCTGGCGCTCCAAAAAAAAAGCACGAGTAAATTAATGGAATTGCAGAGCATTAGTAAAAACTTGGCCGAATTAAATTTTGAAAGAAACCAAGCTTGGAACATAAGTCATGATTTGAGTCAAACACGATCCGCTTTAACTGCTTTTAAAGGCGATGTATACCTGGGACTAGATGCAGATAATTTCAGTAATTCGGACGATCAGTTTGCAAACGACCACCTTCGGATTTTATCAGGTTTATATGGTATTTTGAAACCTTCAGATCAAATAATGCCCTACCGTCTCGAAATGGGGACTAAACTTAAAACCACGAGAGGAAAAGACATTTATGCTTTCTGGAAAAGTAGAATTACGGATTTAGTTAATCAAGAGTTATCAATGCACTCTAGCCCTGTATTAATTAATCTTGCAAGTGATGAGTATTACCACGTAATGAGTCCAAAGGATATTCCTTATAAAATAATTCAACCTGTTTTTATGGATAAGAAAAATGGTAAGTTTAAGGTGATTTCTTTTTACGCTAAAAAAGCACGTGGCTTAATGAGTCGATTTATGATAAAAAATCAAATCGATACTCCAGAATTACTCCACACTTTTGATGCTGAAGGCTACCTCTACAATCCAGATATGTCAACAGATGTTAAGTGGACCTTCACTAGGGACCAAGAATAGCTAAATGTGAATTACAGTACATTTTCTAAACTTAATTGTACCCACTTTTACCCATCTTACTAATAGAAGACTATGAAAGATTTATTAAAAGAGAAGTGGGAAGTAGGGATGAGTTATGATCGATACATAACTATGCTAGAAAACTTGGTAGAGGAAGGCAGGACCACTGGGCCAAATCAATCAGAAGCATACGCAGCACATACTAAAATGGCAGCTCAGCGTACTCGTAAATGGAATAAAATATTTAAACTAAATGATGAGCAACTCTTTACTTTTGGTAAGTTCAAATCAGCTCAAAAAAACATTGGTTGGCTTATGATTGTTGAAGCATGGTGTGGAGACGTCGGTCAAAACTTAGCTCCACTAAAAAAGATTGCTGATGCTTCCGGAATTGATTTAAGGTTGGTGCTTAGGGATGATAACTTGGACCTAATGGATAATTTCCTTACTAAAGGTGGGCGATCTATTCCTAAATTAATTGCAATAGATCTTGATGAATTCTCACCCATTTGGGATTGGGGCCCTCGCCCTGATGTGCTTCAAGAATGGTATTTAGAAAAGAAAAAAACGAGTGATTTTAACTACGAAATAGTCTCAGAAGAAATGCATTTGTGGTATGCTAAAAATCGTCAAGTTGAACTTGTTGGTGAAATGATTAGCAAGCTTGTGCTATAGATGGTTCTAATGTTTCATGAGTTATCAGAGCTATTGATTTTGGGCTTGTTCAAAATATGATGTTCTGTTAACAAAATAGTGATAATAGCAATGTAAAAACATTGCATTTTTATAGTTCATAATTTAGGTACTATAAACGTGAGTTTTTTAAATAGAAAAATGAATAAGAAATCTTTTGCGGGAACTGCCGCATTGGTGTTTTTGTTTTCTTTTTTTACGTTTAACACTTACACCAGTTATGAGTTAAAGCATTCTAAGCTTGAAGAATATAAGAGTGCTAACGATTTTCACTCTAAAAGAGTAAATGCTAAAATTTCTGAAAGTTTTGAAGGTATTTCTGAGTTAAATGCTTTAGAAAATCGATCTCGAAATTACACATTAGCTAATTTAGGAACTAGAACAAATGTTTTAGAATCTTCCGCTTTATTGGATATTAGACAGATTTCTGATCTAAATTCAGTAAAAACGCAAAATGAAAGAGTATTGTTTAGTTTGGAAAAAGTTTCTATTGTCAACGATGTTGTTTTTACATTAAAAGAAAATAGGTGTGGTATTTCCTTACTTTCTAATGAAACAGATTATGCTCTAGCATCTCCTTCTAAATTTAATAATTTAAATTTTTACGTAGGATTGACATTCAACTCCAGACTTGGTTTATCAAATTATAATAATCCAGATTATTCGAAAAGTTTCACTGCTGATGTTTTTAGAGAGCATACAAACGCCGCAATTAAATGGATAGACCAATCCTTAATAATGGGTGTTGGCGGGCAAGTTTTTGGAGGTGTAATGTTGAAGAATGGAATTAGTATTGAAGTGGGAGTTGCTTACTCTTCAATAAGCGGAAGTGCTTCTTATCGTATTGAGCATAATTACATTAGAGAAATTGAACGATTGGAATGGATAGTAACGGGCGAGAGTGATGCAGAAACTGTTCTCACGAAAGATTATTTAGAGTCAGTTGCTTTAGATACTATAAGCTCAACGTTTTCTAGAAGTTCGTTTAATTTGCCATTAACATTGAATTATACCTTTGATTTGGGTAGGATAAAGCCCTTTGTGTCTGCAGGTGCAAGTGTGAATATTGTTGCCAGTGGAAACCAATATATTTACAGTTCGTTTCAAGAAAGATCTTCAATGTTAAAGGAGTCGCAAGGTATTAATCAGTTGAATTTACAAGCTGGTATTGGAGTTGATATTGAAATTTCGAATAGATTTAATGCACGAATAAAACCTTCAATTGATTTTGGCGTTTGGAATAAAAATCCAGAATATATGAATGGAAATCTTAGAGATTTATCGATTCAAACTGGATTATTTTATAAGTTCTAGTTCTAACTTTCTGAATTAGAATTTGATTTTAGTTTCCGATTCAATTTTACCTTCTTAGCCTTACTTTTATCTCTTATTTGAATATTTAGTACTTCAACAATAAGCGAGAAGAACACTGCAAAATAGATATACCCTTTAGGGACATGGACGCCTGCACCATCTAACACCAGCATAAAGCCTATCAAAATCAAGAAGGATAAGGCCAAAACTTCCATAGTCGGATGGTCTTGAATGAAATCAGCAATCCGTCCAGCGAAGATCATCATGATAAGCATGGCAATTACGACAGCTATTATCATTATTGATATTTGTTGGGTAAGTCCAACTGCAGTACGAATAGAATCAAACGAGAAAATAAGATCCATGGCAATAATTTGAAGGATAATTTTCGCACCAGATTTAACTTCCCTGTCTCCATCAGACTGTCCTTCTTCGCCTTCCATTTTATGGTGAATTTCACTAGTACTTTTGGCAATTAAGAACAATCCCCCAGCTGCTAATATTAAATCTCTGCCGCTTATCGCATTATCGAAAACCATAAATAGAGGCTCCGAAAAACTAATTATCCAGGAGATACCAAGCAGTAATCCAATTCTAAAAATCAATGCAAGTACTAACCCTGTATTTCGAGTTTTTGCTCGTTCTTCTTTAGGAAGTCTATTTGCTAAAATTGAAATAAAAATTATGTTGTCTACTCCAAGAACAATTTCTAAAAAAGTAAGAGTAAGTAAGGCAATATAGGTTTCTGGTAGAAGGAATATTTCCATAATGATAATAGTAAATTACAAAGTGAGGGATATTCGGGAATGGTTGAAACCCTTATTCATATTCACTATAAAAATTAGATACTATTTAAACATACTCTCAAGGCTTGGCATACCTGGGATATTAGGCATAGTCTCTCGAGCAACTGCTGCCATTTCAGTTTCGTTGATAGATCTTGCTTTTTCTAAAGCTACATTGGCAGCCACCAGTGTATGCCTGCTTAATTCTTCAGCACTAAAAGTTTTAGCTTCATCATTCAAAAGAATTTGAACGATACGACTATTAGCTGTTGAGATTACTCGAACATATTCACCTGATGCACCTTCTACATGCACTGAATCCAGACGCAGTTTTGTTGCTTCTGCTTTTAGTTTTGCTTGTTCCAGTTTTTCTTTTATTCCGCCTAATCCCAACATAAGTCTCTATTTATATGCTTCTATTAAAATGTTCAATATTTCTTGAGCTGCTTTAGGGATTTTTGTCCCAGGACCATAAACACCAGCCACACCACTTTCAAAAAGATAATCGTAATCTTTTGGAGGAATTACTCCTCCAGCAATTACTAAAATATCTTCTCTTCCAGCATTTTTGAGTGCCTCAATTACTTTTGGAACTAATGTTTTGTGACCAGCCGCCAAACTTGATACTCCCAAGATATGTACGTCATTTTCTATTGCTTGTTTAGCAGCTTCTTCTGGAGTCTGAAATAATGGACCAATATCTACATCAAATCCAATATCTGCAAATGAAGTAGCAATAACCTTAGCCCCCCTATCATGACCATCTTGCCCCATCTTAGCAACCATTATTCTAGGTCTACGTCCATCTAATTCTGCAAATACATCGGACAGACGTCTAGCTTCAATAAAATCTTTATCTTCCATAGCTTCTGATGAATAAACCCCTGAAATACTCTGAATTACAGCCTTATATCGGCCGAATTGCCTTTCCATAGCATCGCTAATTTCACCTAAAGAAGCTCGTTTTCTAGCACAATTAATTGCGGCAGAAAGGAGGTTCCCTTTTCCAGTTTCAGCAACCTTTTCTAATTTTTTTAAGGCTTCTTGCGTTTCTTCCTCGTTTCTTTCGGCTCGTAGCTTTTGTAGTCGTTCAATTTGAGATTTGCGAACTGAATCGTTATCGACCTCAAGCAGTTCGATCTCTTCTTTAGTATCCGGCTCATATCGATTTACGCCTACAATAACATCCGTTCCGCTATCAATTCTCGCTTGACGTCTTGCGGCGGCTTCTTCAATACGCATTTTAGGCAAACCAGTTTCTATCGCTTTAGCCATTCCACCAAGCTCTTCCACTTCTTGAATTAATTCCCAAGCGCGATGTGTTAGGTCATGAGTTAATTTTTCAACATAATATGAACCTCCCCATGGGTCAACCACATCAGTGATATTCGCTTCTTGCTGTAAAAATATTTGAGTATTTCGTGCAATTCGTGCAGAGAAATCAGTAGGTAAAGCAATGGCTTCGTCTAGTGCATTAGTATGTAAAGATTGAGTGCCCCCCATAGCAGCAGCCATAGCTTCAACACAGGTCCTGGCAACATTATTATAAGGATCCTGCTCAGTTAAACTCCAACCTGATGTTTGGCAATGAGTTCTCAAAGCCATCGACTTTTCTTTCTTTGGATTGAATTGTTTGATCAACTTAGCCCAAAGCATTCTTGCCGCACGCATTTTGGCAATTTCCATAAAATGGTTCATGCCAATTCCCCAAAAGAAACTCAGTCTAGGAGCGAATTTATCGATCTCCATTCCTGCCGCTATACCAGCTCTTACATATTCTAATCCGTCAGCTAAAGTATAAGCAAGCTCAATATCATTAGTTGCGCCAGCTTCCTGCATATGATATCCGGAAATGCTGATTGAATTGAATTTCGGCATGTGTTGAGCCGTGAATTCAAAAATGTCAGAGATAATTTTCATGGAAGGGGCAGGAGGATAGATATAAGTGTTTCTAACCATGAATTCCTTAAGAATATCATTCTGAATGGTACCCGCTAAGTCTTCTAGATCGACCCCTTGTTCTTCTGCAGCGACAATGTAGAATGCCATAATCGGAACAACAGCACCGTTCATAGTCATACTAACCGACATTTTATCCAATGGAATTTGATCGAAGAGTACTTTCATATCCAATATAGAATCGATAGCAACTCCAGCTTTTCCTACATCACCTTCTACTCGTGGGTGATCTGAATCGTAACCGCGGTGTGTTGCTAAATCAAAAGCAACGGAAAGCCCTTTTTGACCGGCTGCTAAATTTCTTCTATAAAATGCATTTGATTCTTCTGCTGTGCTAAATCCAGCATATTGTCTAACCGTCCATGGACGAGAAGCGTACATGCTAGAATAAGGGCCCCTAAGATAGGGTGCCTTACCTGCACCAAATTCCAAATGTTCAAGATCATCTAAATCTCTTTTTGAGTATTTAGTTTGAATGTCAATTTTTTCGGCGGCAGTAAAAGCGGTTTTTTTAGCTGCTTCTTTTAGTCCCGAATCGTTTGATTTTAAAGGAATATTTGAAAAGTCTTTTCTCATTTTGTTTCCTCTAATTCTTTTGATAATCTTTCTTGTTCAGTTTTTCCTACTATTCTTACCGTTTCGATTGGAGGAAAATCAGTTTGATTTTTATGCTCATTAAAAGCACTTATATCAAATCGATCTAAGGCTTTTTCATTTTGATTTGGATACAAATTGATTCCCAATACTTTTAAATCTCCTTTTTCGAACTTGGCGATTTGCTCATTAGCTTCCTCAGATAATTCTCGATGAAGGTTACCAGAAGTAACCAAACCGATGAACCCACCTTTCTTTTCAATTTTCTGAAATTTGAGCCACCCTTTCTCAGCTAGTTCTTGCGTTAATTGCTCAATGTAATAGCTGCCTCCTGCAGGGTCAATCACTTTATCGAAGTAGGATTCTTCTTTCAGTAACAATTGTACATTTCTTGCAACTCGATGAGAGAATTCATTTCCTTTTTCCCAAGCAGAATTATATGATTTAACCTCAATACCATCTGCACCACCTAAAGCTGCTGACATTGCTTGAGTTGTGGCTCTGAGCATA
>Ga0075118_10000506_pt1 | contig 35324 bp, 32 predicted proteins | sample AntAceMetag02UKE_FD_69794 | JGI IMG/M metagenome (GOLD analysis project Ga0075118, IMG submission 69794) | Saline lake microbial communities from Ace Lake, Antarctica - Antarctic Ace Lake Metagenome 02UKE | ecosystem: Environmental > Aquatic > Non-marine Saline and Alkaline > Saline | place...
ATCAGTGAGAATGTTGGCGTGCCGCGTTTGGACCAAGACGGTGGCGTGATTTATCCAGGTTGCGGTGAGAGTGCCGTCGAGGGGGGCATCGGGCAGGGGAGGCGGGGAAATGGCGACCTGCTCCGGCCACGGGGTGGGGGTGGAGGTGCGTTTCCATTTTAAGACGTCCCACCACGAGCGGTTCTCGTGCTTGCCGGGATTGAAAAACCGGTAGCCGTCACAGTGATTGGATTTAGGAAAGCGTGGTGACATGGCCTGAGCGGAGGAGGTGACTCCGAGTCCCAGACCTCCCGCGATGCAGACATTGCGGAGAAAGTAGCGACGGGTGAAGTGTGGATTCGACATCGTGAAATACGCTTCACCTTTTCATGAGCTATTAACGTTTGCCAACTGGGGGCGTTTAATTTCCATGCCGACATGCGAATCACCGGTGGCAAAGCGCGGAGTATCCTCTTGGCAACACCGAAAGGCGACGCCGTGCGACCCGCGACGGATGCCATGCGCGAAGCGGTATTCTCTAGCCTTGGGCCGCGGGTCCAAGGCGCTCAGTTTCTCGATCTGTTCGCGGGAACAGGAGCATATGGTTTGGAGGCGTTGAGCCGAGGAGCGGTCGGAGGCATGTGGGTCGAGAAGCGCCGGAGCACGTTTGAATTGCTGCGTCGTAATATCGCCAACGTGTGCCTGAGCATGGACCGCGATGAGACGGATTTGATGGTGCGATGCGGCGATGCGACGACGGTGCCTTGGGACGATCAAACCGTCGCACCCACGCTGATTTTTATCGATCCGCCTTATCCCATCACCGAGAAGGTGGCACCAAAGTTGTTTCCCCTTATTCGCAATTTGGTGCATCTCCGGGATGATCCCCGCGTGGTGGTTGAGATGCCGGGCGAGGTCACGATCAACCCCAAGGGATGGGAGCTGGTGAAGCGGCTGGGTGGCAAAGGCGATCACCAACCCTCGGTGGTTATTTTCCGGATCGAGCCCGGGCCGCGTTGACCAAAGTCAGGCCCGCGACGACCGCCGTCTCCGTGCGGAGAACGCGCGAACCGAGACTAAAAAAATCCGCTCCGGCGGCGGCCAACGCAGCGCGGTCGACATCGTGCCAGCCTCGCTCCGGGCCGACGAAAAGAGCGCAGGGTTGCTCGGTCGAGGCCAAGTTTATCGTGGCGAGATGGGGCTGCGAACCGTAGACGTCCAACGCGATCAGCCGATGACCAGATTCCTGCCAACGGGTGATGGTAGCCTCCAACGAATCACGCCAATTCACGTTGGGCGTGAAGGTCTCGAATGCCTGCGCGGCCCCGGTAATGACGTGCCGCCGCCACTCCGCTTCGTGCCACAGTGAACTGCTGGCGTAGTTGGGATCGCTGCGGTTGGTGGCCACGAAGCTGAGTTCGGTGGCGCCCAACGTGGTCGCATCGCGCAGGATGTCGCGGGCAGTTTGCGGACGCGGAAATCCGATGGCCAGCAGAGTGGGGGGGGGGGCGGCGTGCGGAGCTGCCCAACTGAATTCCAAGGTAACATGGGCCGTGGCGACTTCAGCCAACGTGGCGCGGCCGCGCGGTCCGTTGATCTGGCCGACATCGAACGAATCGCCCACGCCCCGCCGTAATACGGTGAGGATATGGCGAGCGCGATGATCGCCTCGGGGGAGCGGACGCGACGTCTCGGAGGATTCAAACAATACGATATTCACGTCGGGGATGACTACGGCGGTGTTTTGTCCGTTTGCGATATATCGCGGACGGGGCAGGGTCCGGAAATGGTGCGCCTGGACGGAATCGAACCGACGACATCTGTGTGGAAGACAGAGGTTTTACCACTAAACTACAGGCGCAGTGGAAGGCGAAGCAACGGGGAGCGAGGCGGGGCGTCAAGCCTGCCTTCGCGGTGAATTCGGCGGGCGAGGTGGCGAAAGATCATGCCGTCTCATTAACACTTTATTGCTAATTGCGCGCCGCAAATGGAGTTGCCGGGTTGGAATTCACCGGTTTCTCTCCGGATATGGCAATAATCTCAGGTGGCTCCAAGGGCTCAGCCGGAAAGAAAAAATCGGCTGCTGGAAAGTCTAAGCAGTCAGGATTTTGGGCGTCCCAACAACTCGCCAAGCAGAAGGCCTACGAGAAGAAGGCCAAGCGGTATAAACTGCCTCTCGAAGAACTTGCTATCTTCACGCAGCAACTGTGCTCGCTCCTCACGGCGGGTCTGCCGTTAGTGCAATGCCTGGAGGCCCTGCAGGATCAGACCGAAGACCAGGTTTTCCGGATCGTGATCCGGGATGTTCGTGGCGAAATCTCGTCGGGTAATTCGTTTTCGGATTCGGTGAAAAAATTCCCCCGGGCGTTCAATACGTTGTTCACCTCGATGGTGGAGGCCGGTGAAGCATCGGGCGCATTGGCCGAGATTTTGGGCAAGGTGGCGGAGTATTTTGAATCGAGTGTGCGTCTAAACAAAAAAGTAAAGTCGGCGATGACCTACCCGATCGCGGTTATCGGTCTCTCGGTTGGACTGGTGAATGTCTTGCTCATTTTTGTTATCCCCGTGTTCGCAGATATGTTTGCGGATTTTGGAGCGAAGCTGCCCGCGCCGACGCAGTTTCTGATCGATCTATCGGACTTCTTAAAAGCCAACATTTTCTATCTGATCGCGGGCGGTGTCGCCTTCTGGTATTTATTTAAGAAGGTCGTCTCCACCCCCAAGGGGCGGAAGATTAAGGATATCGCCTTGGTCAAGGCGCCGATCTTTGGTAATTTAATCCACAAGATCACGTTGTCCCGGTTCTGCCGCACCTACGCGACCCTAGTGCGCTCGGGGGTGCCGATCCTGCGGACGCTCGAAATCGTCTCGGCGGCTTCCGATCAGGTGCAGGTCGAAGGGGCCTGCGTCGAGATCGCCCGACACGTCAGCCAAGGGGGGCAGCTCTCGGACGTGCTCGCATCCAACCCGTTCTTCCCGCCGATGATGAAGCACATGGTTAAAGCCGGTGAATCCACGGGTAACGTGGACGGCATGATGAACAAGGTGGCCGATTTCTACGACGCTGAGGCCGAGGCCACTGTCGGCGCGCTTACGTCCCTGATCGAACCGATGTTGATCGTCTTTTTGGGCGTAGTCGTCGGTGGTATTGTCATGGCGATGTTCCTGCCGATCTTCCAACTCGGCGCGGTAGCGGGCGGCTTGCAATAGCTGCGAGGATGCGACTCCCTGCTGATTTCGCGCTGCCGAGTACTGGCGGCTGAAGACTCCTGCCCATGCCATCTGTTCTCATAGTCGATGATCTCCTCTCCATTCACGAGATGTTGGAGGCGGTGATTCAACCCACCGGATACCTCACGGCCTTCGCCACCGATGGAGCGGCTGGTCTGATGCGCTACAAGGAGGAAAAATTTGATGTCGTTTTAGCCGATATCGACATGAAGCCCGTCGACGGCATCACGCTGCTCAAGCAGTTGAAAGAGTATGATGCCAATGCCGCCGTGATTATCATGACGGCCTACGCCTCCACCGAGAGTGCGATTCAGGCGCTCAAGTTCGGCGCTTTCGACTATCTGCAAAAACCCTTTCGCGTCGACGAGTTGATTGGCACCCTTAAGCGGGGAATCGAATACCGCGAGTATCAGGTCAACCGGGCGGAGAGCAACGGGTCGGTGATCAAGTCGGCGGACTTGGAAAGCCGGCTCGTGGGTCGCGGGGCGAAGATCGTAAAGCTGCGGGGGCAAATCCAGCGACTGGCGGGTGCACGCACGCCCGTGCTGTTGCAAGGACAACCCGGCACCGGGCGCGAAACTATCGCGGAGATCCTGCACGAGAGCGTAGCGGAAGACGGCGCTCAGTTTGTGCGGATCGATTGCTCGCTCAGTTCCGAAGAGAGTTTCGTGCGGGGACTGCTCGGCGAAAACGGGGTCGGCGGTGAGTGGGTGAATAAAGCTACCGGGGGCACCTTGTTGCTCGAAAAATTGGAAGCGTTACCGCTCATCATGCAGAAGGAGCTGGTCAGCGTGTTGCGCAACAACGCGCACCGGTTCCGGCTGATCTGCACCACGGACGACGATCTGGAACTGCGAACCGATGAAGGGACATTCCACGACGAACTGTTTTATCGGGTGGCATCACTGCCGGTGACCGTTCCCTCGCTGCAGCAGCGGATCGAGGATCTGGCGGAGATTATTCGGAGCATTCTTTCGAGCTGCGCCAACCCGCACTTCGACGCCAAGCTCATCGAGTTTTCCCCCGACGCCATGCAGGTGCTGTCCGCCTATCCATGGCCCGGCAATGTATTGGAGCTCAGCCAAGTGGTCACTCAGATCGCCGTCACGACCGATACCCGGATGGTCGGAATCGAGCTCCTGCCCGAGAAATTGAAAATCGCGGGAGCATGGACGCCATTGGCTCTCTATCTCGCCGAACAACGTCGACGCTACATCGGCAAGGTTTTGCGGGCGTGTCACGGGAACCGGACGGCGGCGGCCCAAGCTTTAGGAATTCCCGAGGCGGAGTTGGACTAGCAGAGCTATTCGTCGGGCCAAGCGGGAGTTACTGCTTGCGCACCACGGAGGGCATTCCGAACGTCAGTAAAGCCTACGCCATGCCTAAGCGCGACGACCTCTCCTCCATCCTCATCATTGGTGCCGGCCCGATTGTAATCGGCCAAGCCTGCGAATTCGATTACTCCGGCACCCAAGCCTGCAAAGCCCTCAAGGAAGAGGGGTATCGGGTCATTTTGGTGAACTCCAATCCGGCCACGATCATGACGGACCCCGAGTTCGCCGATGTGACTTACATTGAGCCGCTCACGGTCGAATATTTGGAGAAGATTATCGAGCGGGAGAAACCCGATGCGTTGCTGCCGACCTTGGGCGGGCAGACGGCGCTCAACCTTTCGATGGAGCTCCATCAAAAAGGCATTCTCGAAAAGCATGGCGTCGAGATGATCGGGGCAAAACCCGAGGCGATCGATAAGGGCGAGGACCGCGAGCTCTTCAAGCAGGCCATGATCAAAATCGGTTTGGATGTGGCCCGCTCCCGTACGGTCAAGTCCTTGGACGAAGCGCGAGCCGCCGCCGCTGAGATCGGTGATCTGCCGCTGATTATTCGCCCCTCCTTCACGTTGGGTGGATCGGGTGGTGGTATCGCCTACAACCAGGAGGAGTTTGAGGGCATTGTCGCCAACGGTCTTGATCTATCGCCCGTCCACGAAGTGCTCATCGAGGAGTGCCTGTTAGGGTGGAAGGAATACGAGATGGAGGTCATGCGCGACCGGAAGGATCAATGCGTGTTGATCTGCTCGATCGAGAACTTCGATCCCATGGGCGTGCACACCGGCGATTCGATCACCGTCGCTCCTGCCATGACCCTTTCCGATAAGGAATACCAAGCGATGCGCGACGCTTCGTTCGCGGTAATTCGCGAGATTGGGGTGGAAACCGGCGGGTCCAATATCCAATTTTCCATCGATCCGCAAACCGGCCGTCAGGTCGTGATCGAGATGAACCCGCGCGTGTCGCGTTCGTCCGCACTCGCTTCCAAAGCCACCGGATTCCCCATCGCCAAGATCGCCGCTAAACTCGCCGTGGGTTACACCCTCGACGAACTGCGTAACGATATCACCCGACTGACCCCGGCGTCGTTCGAGCCGACGATTGATTACGTCGTGACCAAGATTCCTCGGTTCACTTTTGAAAAATTCGAGGGCGCGGATGACTCACTCACTTCCGCCATGAAATCGGTGGGTGAAGCGATGGCCATTGGTCGCACCTTTAAGGAGTCGATGCAGAAGGCGCTGCGCTCCTTGGAAGTCGGCGCCCGTGGATTTGGCGGCGGCGGCAAATGGGGCGCCGATACGCCGCCTGACCGGGGAACGATTATCGCCAAATTGGCCACGCCCAATGCGGCCCGGGTGCACTACCTGCGCTATGCGTTTCTCGACGGCATGACGATCAACGAGGTCTTTGATCTCACGAAAATCGATCCGTGGTTCCTCCACCAGCTGCACGAGATTTTCACCATGGAGCAAGCGCTCAAGGAGTGCACCCTGGCGAGCATTGACACGGCGCTGATGCGTCGGGCCAAGCGGTTTGGTTTCAGCGATGTGCAACTGGCCCATCTGCTCGGCAGCGATTTCGACACCGTGCGGGCCGCGCGCAAGGAGCGGGGTATCAAGACAACGTATCGGTTGGTGGATACCTGCGCGGCCGAATTCGAAGCCTTCACGCCGTATTACTATTCCAGTTACGGCGACGAAAACGAGATCATGCCTTCGGATAAAAAGAAGATCATGATCTTGGGCGGTGGCCCCAATCGAATCGGGCAGGGTATTGAGTTCGATTACTGCTGCGTTCACGCCAGCTTTGCGCTGCGGGAAGCGGGCTACGAGACGGTGATGGTCAACTCCAACCCCGAGACTGTTTCTACCGATTACGATACGTCGGATCGGCTGTATTTTGAACCGCTCACGCTCGAGGATGTGCTCGAGATCTACGAACAGGAAAAGTGCGACGGCGTGATCGTGCAGTTTGGCGGCCAGACGCCGCTCAATCTGGCGACCGACCTCCAGGCGCGCGGCGTGAAAATCATCGGCACTTCGCCCGAGTCCATCGATGCCGCCGAAGACCGAAAACAGTTCGCGGCGATCCTAAACAAATTGAACCTGCAGCAGCCGCCCAATCGCACGGCGATGAATGAGCAGGACGCACTGGTCGCGGCGCATGAGATCGGGTTTCCCGTGCTCCTGCGGCCGTCATTTGTGCTCGGCGGCCGAGGCATGTTTATCGTCTACAGCGAGGCGGAATTCAAAGGCGTCGTGCGCCAAGCCTTCGACGTGATGCCGGACAAGCCGGTGCTGATCGACAAGTTCTTGGAGGACGCCATCGAGTTGGATGTAGATTGTATCAGTGATGGCACGATCTCGGTGATCGGCGGGATGCTTGAACACATTGAGTATGCCGGGGTGCACTCTGGTGACGCCGGCATGGTCATGCCGCCGCACACGCTCTCTGACGAGATGCTGCAAGTGGTGCGCGAAGCGACGCACGCCTTGGCGAAGGAGCTCAAAGTCATCGGTCTGATGAACGTGCAGTTTGCCATCAAAGAGGATGAGTTATTCCTCATCGAAGTGAACCCACGCGCCTCCCGCACGATTCCGTTTGTGGCCAAAGCGATGGGCACGCCGTTGGCGAAATTGGCAGCCCGAGTGATGGCGGGAGCGACCTTGGCTGAGCTTGGATTCACCCGGGAGATTGTACCGATGCACTGGTGTGTGAAGGAGTCGGTTTTCCCGTTCGTGCGTTTCCCTGGTGCTACCATCACCCTCAGCCCGGAAATGCGCTCGACCGGCGAAGTCATGGGCTTGGATAAGGACCTCGGGATCGCTTTCGCCAAAGCGCAGGCGGCGGCCAAACCCGGCCTGCCGTCCAGCGGCAACGTATTCCTGTCGGTCAAAGACGAGGACAAACCGCGCGCCGTCGACTTGGCCCGCCGACTCGTGCGGTTGGGCTTTAATATATTCTCGACCGGCGGCACGGCGAAAATGTTGAAGGAAAACGGCGTCGAAACGACCCGATTGGCGAAGATCAACGAGGGCCGTCCGACGGCCGTGGATATGTTGAAAAACAACGACATCCAACTCGTGATCAATACTCCCGGGGGCATGATTCCGCGCAAGGATGAGAATACCATCCGAGCCGCCGCCTATTCTCATAACGTGTGCCTGATGACCACGATCATGGGCGCATTTGCGGCGGTCAAGGGGATCGAGGCTCAAGCGCAGGCGGAGATCGGAGTCTGCTCGATCCAAGAATACGTCAAAAACGTGCGGCCTCTTTAGCATCCGGTAGCGCCATCCGCTCTGGTGATTGTCCCAGCGGTCCGTCGTCGGACTCGCCGCGGCTCGAAATCCTGCCTTTACGGGGTGGGAGCGTTGTGCTTCGGTCACCCTTTTCGCACCCATGTCCAAGTCCCAAGAAACCCCCTCCACGCCTCCCGTTGACGACCCCATCGTCGTGGGCTCGGCCGAATCCGCCTCGTCCGCCCCCGACCTTGATGAGGTGGTGCAGCATTTCTGGGAAAAGAACCGTTACCTGCTGATGAGCCTGGCCGGAGTGATCTTGTTCTCGATTATTGCCCGCAATGGATGGGCGGCCTTTCAAGCCAGCCAAATCGAGTCAACCCGTGAGGAATATGCCGCCGCCGATACCAACAGCGCCAAGCTAGCGTTTGCCGATGACCGGGCGGGAACCGCGTTGGCGGGAATTGCCCGTTTGGAAATCGCCGATAACGCCTTCGCCGAAGGTCGTTATGCCGATGCGATCACCAGTTACGACGCGGCCGAAGCGGAGCTCGAAGGAACTCCGTTTTTCCATCGCATCGCCCTCGGTCGAGCCATGTCCTTGCTGCTGGATGGACAAATCGATGCCGGGAAGTCAGAGCTGCAGTCGGTGGCGAACAATACCACTGTTGCTGCCGCCGTGCGCGGTGAAGCTATCTACCATTTATCGGCCCTCGCCTTGGAACTTAACAATTCGGCGGAGTTGGACGCCTTGGCGACCCAAGTCGACGCGGTTGACCCGGGTTCTAATTGGTCTCAACGGGTGACGATGATGCGGGCGGCCGCGCAGGCGGCTGGGCCCGCCCGCGCGCCGGTCTCCACCGAAATTTCGTTCGAATCGCCGTAACGGCTTATCGGGCCGACTGCTAGCCGGTGGGCAGAGACAAGCATGCCATGACGGCTAGCGTTTTGGATCAACGGGACATCGCTCAGGGGGGGTGAATTCCGTAATCTGCGGCACGACTGCAAGGCCCTAGCGAAATTTTAGGACCGATCAGGAGGGACTCACCGGGACGTTTGCGCTAGGGCCCGCAGAAAGATTTTAAGAGTGGGGAGACCGCTCGGTCGCGAGAGAAGTTACCTATTTCGAGCATAGGTAGGTTGGGGCGGGATGAAAATCTATTGAGCCAGTAGTTGACAGAGCGGTGCACTAGCGGTGCGGTGATCGACTTAATGTTACGGGACGTAGCTTAGCCTGGTAGAGCGCCTGCTTTGGGAGCAGGAGGCCGAGAGTTCGAATCTCTCCGTCCCGACCATTTCGCCATCGAGCAGCGCGAAGTCACCCCGAGCGAGCAAGTCGCTTTATACCGGTCCTTCGATAAATTGTGAAATTGCCGGACCCTTGAGGCATTTACCGGCTTGCTTAAGAGGGGCTAGGAGACGTAAACCACTGAGGATACGCCCATGGATACCATTTCTTCGGATAATAACGAGTCGTTTAGCTACCTTCCTGTCCTCGCCCTCATCGTCGGATTGATTGCCGGTGTCTTGGGTGGTGTGGCCCTAGCCAAGGTTTCTAACATTAGCGAAAGCCTTACTGATCAGTCCGCTCTCGCTGACCGCATCGATGCTCTGGAGACGGAGCTGCGCAAGACCTCGACGTCCTCGGAACAGGCGACCCAACGGATCAATAAGGTGGCGGCCGATACCAATGCCGCCTTCAAACAGTTCAGCGATGCATTCGCTCAGCTGCGCACCGATTTTGAAGGCACGCAGCCCGCGCCCGCCCCCGCTCAGGCGGCAGCAGAGTCTGCTAATGCCCCCACCGGAGGAAGCAGCGCTGGGGCTCCGTCCGCCGCCGCCGGAAAATATACGATTAAGGGCGGCGACACCGGTTCGAAGATCGCGCGCAACGCGGGCGTTTCGTTGACAGCGCTGCTCAACGCCAATCCCGGCGTCGACTGGAATCGCCTAGGGGTCGGTCAGGTGATCAACATCCCCGCCCGATAATAGACGGCTACCTCGGCTTACCGACCTCCCTTACCGCGCCGGTGGGGAGGTTTTTTATAGTTGCTTCTCTTCCTGATGGATTCGCCCGTTCCCTCCCTTTGGCAGCGTCAATCGGATCGCACCTTGCTGAGCACCCGCGTCTTCGATGTGCGCGGCAGTCGGTTCAGCCATCCGCATCGACCGGGTAGCGAAAAAGATTTTTTTGTGATCGATCCCCCGGATTGGGTATTGGTCGCTCCGGTAACCGCGCAGGGCGAAGTCGTCATGGTGCGACAGTTCCGCTTCGGTGCCGAGCGGTTGTCGTGGGAACTTCCCGGTGGGGTAGCCGAAGCGGGTGAATCTCCCGCGGTAACCGCCGCCCGCGAGTTACGCGAGGAGACGGGATACGAAGGCGCGCCGCCGGAGATCCTGGGTTGGGTGCATCCTAATCCCGCGATTCAAAGTAATCGTGCTCACTTGGTGGTCATCCCCGATGCGAAACTCACTACGGTAACCAACTGGGATCAGGATGAGGAGATCGAGATGGCATTGGTGCCGATGGCTGAAGTATTTCGCCGCGGCCGCTCGGGCGAAGTCACCCATGCGTTGATGCTCAATTTGTTGTTTTTGCTCGAACCCTGGTGGTGGCAACGGGCCGGCGAATGGGGCGATATTTGACTTAGGCATCCAGCCGACTTAACTCAATCTCTGTGATGTTCGTCCCTCAGTTTGCCAATTCTCCCGAGTCCCTCGTTTCGCCTGCGGCCGATTTGGTGCCTCGCGCCCTCGAGCAGGAGATCCGCCGGATCTACGATCGCAGCCCTCTTTACCGGAAACGCTTTCCGTTGCACCAATCTTCCCTGCAGTGGAGCTGTTACAACGAAATCCCCCGGCTGACCAAACAGGAAATCGTGGAGCGAGGTCACGAAGCTTTCTTTGATGATTACAGCGTGATCGAGCGTGGTCTCGAGTCAGCGAATTTTGAATACGAGAGCACCTCGGGCACCACGGCGGGACCGATGACAGTGATCATGGAAGACGGCTGGTGGGATGCCCAAACCGTGCGAGCCTATTCAGCGTCGCCGATTTTGCGGCCGTTGGTGGGCCAGGCGCATCGCAAGTGCATTTTGGCCCCAGTGGGTTGCTCCAGTAATCTCTGCCCTTACGAGGATCATCCGTTTCCTCACCGGTATCTCGATGGCACCGTGTATCTCAACCTCACGAGCGATCCGTTCGTGTTTCAGGAGGCCGAGTGGGACCGCATCGTCAATGAAGTCCAAGCAGTCAAACCAGACATTATCGAAGGCGAACCGGTCTACCTTTCGTTGCTGGCCCGCGCCCTGACTCGTCGTCAGGTAGAAGTGCCGAGCGTGAAAGCCGTCATCCTCACTTACGGCAAAGCGAGCTTGCAGCACAGCCGTCGCATCGCGGAGGCGATCCCGGCTCCGCAGGTGGACCTTTATGGATCGACCGAGGCGGGTTACCTTTTCGTCGGCGATGCGTTTGCCGATAACTCCCAGCCGATTGATGCCAACGCTTTCATCGAGTTGGTGCCGTATCGGGAGCTGATGGATACGTTCCAAATCATCGTCACCACGCGAAATCGCGAGGCCATGCCGCTGCTGCGCTACCATACTGGCGATATCGTGCAAAAGCAGGCCAACGGTTACCGCCTGCTCGGTCGCGAAGGCGGGCTGTATTTCCGTCCGGATGGCTCGCTGATGTCACCGACCGATGTGGACCAAGTGCTGCCACTGGAATTCACCTGTTGGCACTACTCCTTGGTTCAAACCAAACCGGGCCGGTGGGATTTCCATTATGTCGCGGATCGCTCCGCGCCGGAGGCCGTGTTGTCGGCTCTGGCGGAATTAATCGGCAATGATGCGCGAGTTTTGGGTTTCCGTCGTCGGCATATTCCGCCGGCCGCGAGCGGCAAATTTGCCTTGCTCAAACCGCTAGCGGACTAGGCCTCAGGTGCTGCCAGCCGTGTTGGTTTTCACATTGGGTTCTACTCTGGCACGTGAGGTACTCTTATAGGGGTAGGGGTCTTAAGCTGAGTCGTTTACAAGTCAGGGTATCCGCTGCAGCGTTAGGAACTCTTAGTCTCGCTCCCTAGCGAGGTTTGCATCCTACACCATCCTCTCTCTTGCGATGAACCTGTTTCGCAATCTGTTCACTTCCTCCATCGGAAGAAAATTTCTGATGGCGATCACTGGCCTCGTTTTGGTCGGTTTCGTGACCGGCCATTTGGCCGGCAATCTACAGATATTCCTACCACCCGATCAAATTAACGGCTACGCCCACTTCCTCCATGGCTTGGGTCCAGCACTGTGGGGCATCCGCCTGTTTTTGTTGGCCTGTGTGGCCATCCACGTCTGGGCGGCCGTGGTATTGACCTTAGAAAGCCGTAAGGCCCGAGGCCCCGAATCTTACGGCGTCAAAAGATGGCTCCAAGCCTCTTTGGCTTCCCGCTACATGCGGATGAGCGGCATCGTGGTGTTGGCGTTCATCATCTACCATTTGGCTCACTTCACCATCGGTATCCCGGGAGACGAATCCTATAAGGGCAGTCTCCCAACCGTGGTGTTGCAGAATGACGTCCGCGAGTTCGGCTTCCCCCTAGCTTCGGCGGGCACCGAAGTGTCTGACGTCTACTCGATGATCTATATCGGGTTCGCTAGCCCGCTGGTCTCGTTGTTCTACGTGATCGCGGTCGGTCTGCTCACCGTCCACCTCTGGCACGGCACCGACTCACTCTTCCAGACTCTCGGTTGGCGCAATGCGCGTTGGGCCGATGGTCTCCGTAAGATTGTCGCGGTGTATTGCATCCTCTACTTTTTGGGTAACCTTGCGATTCCCGGTGCGATCCTAACGGGCATCGCGGAGCCGGCGGCCGGTACTGCGGCCGCGGCTGAACTAATTGCGCAACGCTGACATTTTTCGACATGGCCACACTCAACTCGAATATCCCTCCCGGCCCATTGGCTGACAAGTGGAGCACCTACAAAGCTAACATGAAGTTGGTCAATCCGGCCAACAAACGGAAATACAAGGTGATCGTCGTCGGCGCCGGTCTGGCGGGTGGTTCCGCGGCCGCGACCATGGCCGAGCTCGGCTACAAGGTAGACTGTTTTGTCTTTCACGACAGCCCGCGCCGCGCCCACTCGATCGCCGCCCAAGGCGGGATCAACGCCGCCAAGAATTACCAAAACGACGGCGACAGTGTTCACCGTTTGTTCTACGACACGGTCAAAGGCGGAGACTACCGATCTCGCGAAGCCAACGTGCATCGTCTCGCCGAAGTTTCGACCAATATCATCGACCAATGTGTCGCCCAAGGCGTGCCCTTCGCTCGCGAGTATGGCGGACTGCTCGACAACCGATCCTTTGGCGGAGCCCAAGTATCGCGCACGTTTTACGCCCGTGGTCAGACCGGCCAACAACTCCTGCTCGGAGCCTATTCGGCCCTTTCCAAGATGATCGGAGCGGGCGCCATCACGATGCACAATAACTCCGAGATGCTCGAGCTCGTGCTCGTGGACGGACAGGCCAAGGGCATTGTGGTGCGCAACCTGAATTCAGGTGAAGTCACCTGCCACTCGGCGGACTGCGTGGTGCTCGCCACCGGCGGCTACGGCAATGTGTTCAACCTTTCAACCTACGCCCGAGGCTGCAATGCCACCGCCGCATGGCGCGCCTACAAAAAGGGGGCCTGCTTCGCAAATCCCTGCTTCACGCAGATTCATCCAACCTGCATTCCGGTTTCGGGTGATTATCAGTCCAAGCTCACCCTGATGTCGGAGTCGTTACGTAACGACGGACGGATCTGGGTCCCGAAAAAAGCCGAAGACTGCGAGAAAGACCCGAACCAGATCCCGGAAGAAGATCGCGATTACTTCCTCGAGCGCATCTACCCGAGCTTCGGTAACCTCGCGCCCCGCGATGTCTCGTCGCGAGCGGCCAAGCGCATGTGCGACGAAGGCCGCGGCGTCGGACCGACCAAGCTCGGCGTGTATCTTGATTTCAGTGAGGCCATCAACCGTCTCGGCGCGGACACGGTCCGGGCTCGTTACGGCAACCTCTTCGACATCTATAAAGAGATCACCGACGAGTCAGCCTACGACACCCCCATGCGGATATTTCCCGCCGTCCACTACACGATGGGCGGCCTCTGGGTGGATTATAACCTGATGTCCAACATCCCGGGGCTCTTCGTCTTGGGTGAAGCCAATTTCTCCGACCACGGCGCCAACCGCCTCGGCGCGTCCGCCCTCATGCAGGGTCTCGCCGATGGTTATTTCGTCGCCCCTTACACGGTCGGCAACTACCTCGCGACGCAAAAGCCCGGTTCGACCCCGTCGACCGACGATCCCGCCTTCAAGGAGGCGGCCAAGAGCGTGCAGGACTTCACTAATCGCCTACTCAATACGAAGGGCACGGAGACGGTCAGTCATTTCCACAAGCGTCTTGGTAAGATCATGTGGGACCATTGCGGTATGGCGCGCACCAAGGAAGGTCTCGAAGAGGCCCTCAAACTTATCCCGGCGCTGCGCGAAGAATTCTGGGCCAACGTCAATGTGCCGGGTTCGGACGATCACTTGAACCAAGCGCTCGAAAAAGCCGCCCGTCTAGCGGACTTCTTTGAATTGGGCGAACTCATGTGCCGCGACGCGCTGACGCGCGAGGAGAGCTGTGGTGGTCACTTCCGCGAGGAATACCAGCATGCCGATGGCGAGTGTCTGCGGGATGACGAAAACTTTGCTCACGTCGCCGCCTGGGAATACCAAGGCGAGGACAAAATACCGAATCGACTCACCGAAGATCTCGCTTACGAGACCGTCAAAATGAGCACGCGCTCTTACAAATAATCACCGCCACCACGAAATCCATCCACCATGGTCGCTGAAACTTCCTCCATCAAAAACATCACGCTCAACCTGCGGGTATGGCGTCAGGCCGGTCCCAAAGCCAAGGGCAAGTTCGTCGACTACAAAGCCCCGGACCTCAACCCCAACATGTCGTTTCTCGAGATGTTGGATGTCGTGAACGACAATATGGAGCGCAAGGGCGAAGAGCCGATCGCGTTTGCCCACGACTGCCGCGAAGGCATTTGCGGCACCTGCTCGCTCGTGATCGATGGTAAGCCTCACGGTCCGCACGCGGGCATCGCTTCCTGTCAGACCTATGTCCGGAGCTTCAAGGACGGCGATACCGTCGTCGTGGAGCCTTACCGGGCCAAACCGTTCCCCGTGCAACGCGACCTCATTACGGATCGCGCGTCTTTCGATGAGATCCAACAAGCGGGTGGCTTTATTAGTGTGCGCACCGGTTCTGCTTGTGACGCGAACGCGCTGCCGATTCCCAAGGAGAGCGCCGACCTCGCGATGGATGCCGCGGCCTGCATCGGTTGTGGCGCTTGCGTCGCCGCCTGTAAGAACGCTTCGGCCATGCTCTTTGTGGGCGCCAAGGTTTCGCAGTTCGCCCTCCTGCCTCAGGGGCAGCCCGAGCGCGACAAACGCGTCCTCAACATGGTTGCGAAAATGGACGAGCTCGGCTTCGGCAATTGCACCAACCAATACGAGTGCTCGGCCGCTTGCCCGAAACTCATCAGCCACGATTTCATCGCGAAGTTGAACAAAGAGTATCTCGGCGCGTCGATTCGTTCAGCGTTCAAGCCCCAGAGTTTGGTCTGATCGACTTGTTTCTTTCGGTATTTTATCAAGACTGCCCGCACGATGATTCGTGCGGGTTTTCTTTTGGGCATATCGGTCGGACTGAGTGGGTTCTCCTTCGGCGCGGAGGGAATCCAACGCCTCGATCTGTTCGGCTCTGATCCAGACCGCTTTGAACAGCTGTGGCGAAAGCAGGGATTCCCGCTAATCGCTCCCACGCAATACGAGACCCGAGCGGAGGACGGAGGTATCGTCGTTACCGGCCACAGCGCCAAAGCCAATCGGGGGCTGTTACGGGAATGGGTGATCGATCAACCGACCGTCGCCCGGCTCCAATGGCAATGGCGCGTCATCGACGGCCTGACCGGCGAAATCGACGAACGCACGAAAGCAGGCGACGACTTTACGGCCCGGGTGTTGGTGGTATTCGAGACTGCGCTGATCCCGACCCGCACCCGGGCAATCAACTACTTGTGGTCGGCTCGCGAGCCGACGGGGAGCGTATTCCCGAGTCCCTACACCCGCCAGGTCGCTCACATTGTGCTCCAGTCGGGCGCCGCCGGCGCTGTGCCCGGCGTGTGGCGGGCCGAGGAGCGAGATGTATTGGCGGACTACGAGGCGTATTTTGGCGAACCGGCGTCGGTCATCTCAGCGGTCGCCATCATGGTGGATGCGGACAACACCAAACAAACCGCGACCGCCGAGTTTAAGGCGCTCTTTTGGGAAATAAAGGCGGCGGGTGACGTCTCCTGTCCGTAATGTCGTCGGCCCTCTCCATTGTCATCCCTACGCTGAATGAGGCCCGATCATTGCCGTGTTGTTTGCAGAGTTTGGTGGAGCATTGGCCGGATGCCCAGCGGGTGGTGGCCGACGGGAGCAGCGATGACGCGACCGTCGTGATGGCCGAGGCGACGGGGGCGGAGGTGTTGACCAACCTGCCCCGGGGTAGGGGCAGTCAACTCCGCGCGGGAGCCGAGATCGCGACCGGCGATTGGCTCCTCTTTTTGCACGCTGATTCCGCGCTCGATGCGACCGCCGTGCAGGCGGTCGATGCTTACCGCGCCGAATCCAGCCACCGTTTGGCCTTGTTTCAACTCCGGTTCGATGCGCCTACTTTACTGCTGAGGTTTCTCGCGTGGTGGACCCGATTCGACTCGGTGTTTACCCGTTTTGGTGATCAGGGAATTTTGATCCGGCGTGATTTTTACGATGAGTTGGACGGGTTCAAAGCGTGGCCGCTGTTTGAAGATGTGGATCTGCTGCGCCGGGCGCGTAAGCATCAACCGATTGATGTTTTGCCCGCAGTCCTGACCACCTCCGCGCGGAGATTCAAGCGGCGAGGTCCCTGCCGCCAACAGCTCACCAATACGTGGTTGTTGCTGCGGTTCTTGGCGGGAGCCGACCCCGTAAAACTCGCGCAGAACTATGCCCCGATTCGAGAATCGAAAGATAGCCCATGAAGTTTTTGAAATTTATTACACTCGGGTTACTCGGACTGATCCTCGTGGGAACGGCACCGACCGAAAGCCTGTCGCCAGATCATCATCTCCTGACCGCCGTGCTGCAGGATCATGTGCAAGCGGGACGGGTCGACTATGCGGCGGTAGCTCAGGACGACCGGCTGCCGCGCTATCTGGACCAACTCGCGCGGACCGACCCAGAGCTACTGCCGAGCCGGGCGGAAAAACTGGCGCTGTGGATCAACGCCTACAATGCCTACACCTTGAAACTCGTGGCCGACGATTATCCGATCAATAGTATCCATAATGTGGTGACCGGAGGCATGATCATCGGTTGGCTGCTTAACCGCACGCCGTGGGATATTCGTTTCGCCGAGGTAGGCGGGAAGACCTATACGCTCAATGAAATCGAGCACGAAATCATCCGGCCGCAGTTTCAGGAACCTCGGATCCATTTTGCCATCGTGTGTGCCGCCGTATCATGCCCGCCGCTGCGGACGGAGGCATTTGTAGCGGAGCGACTCGACGCTCAACTCGATGAGCAGGGGCGTGAGTTTCTGGCCGATGAGCGCCACAACGAATTTGATCTCAGCACTCGAGTCGCCGTGGTGTCCAAGATCTTTGCTTGGTTCGACGAAGACTTCGGCTCGAACGATACGGAAATCTTGGCGTTCCTCGCCGGATTCGCCCCGGAATTGGTTGCCGCCGATATGGCGGCGCGGCCGGAGCAGTGGTTGCTCCGGCATGGACCTTACGATTGGTCGGTTAATAACCAGCGGGACCGTGACTAGATCGCGTCTTCGTCGCTCTCGTCGGTGCGGATGCGGATCGCGGCTACCACGGAGGAGGACAAAGACCTTGCCGTTCTCGATTTTACCAATTCGAGCACTTTTTTAATCCCCCCCCCCAAACCTCCCCGAGGTGACGGGGAGGTTTTGGCTATCGAACAGTTGAGGTGGGTAGCCCTCAGTCTCGCTTCAGATTGCTGACGTCGACTACCCCACTGGAGGACGACTTGCTGCGCAGCTGCTGGCCGCCAGATACGATTATCAGCTCAGCTCGCATTTCCCAGTTTACCGACCCGCGATCAAATTCGGTCGCGAGCAACTCACCGAGGCCCGCTTCGTCGATCTGGAAGGTCACGTCGCCGGTGTTGGTGCTGAGTGCTTGAGTGGCGATAGGTTTGTTGGAACTGGCTTTGCCGAGCGCAATGCCGTTGACGATGAGGTTGATTCTTACCTCCCGAATGCCGATCGGGCGCACGGTTTCATTGCGGCACCGCACGGTCACCACCAGCTCATGACTCCCGTCGGGCAGTGTTCGGAATTCGCGCATGCCCACGACGTCGACTTCCAACCCGGCAAGGTCCTTGGGGATGTTGTCGCAGCCAGCGAATATTCCAGCGATCAACAGGATGGGTAGGGCGAGTAGGCGGGGCAGGGTCAGATTCATGGCGATAGGTCGAAGCGATGAGTTCAACGCGGCTGAGGCGGCGGCGCAAGGGCGACTATCGGCCGAATCAGGAATTCAAATACAAGGGTGCGTTGGGTCCGAGTGGCAGTCCGGTCATGATCCACAGCGCCAGCATGAGGGTCCAAGCGATCATGAAGGCGACGGAGTAGGGCAACATCGTGGCAATGATCGTACCCATTCCCGTATCGCGATCGTATTTGCGCGCGAAGGTGATGATTAGCGGGAAATAGGCCATCAACGGCGTGATGATATTGGTGACACTATCACCGACCCGATAAGCGGCCTGCACCAATTCTGGCGAGAATCCCAGAATCATGAACATAGGCACGAAGATCGGCGCAATCAGCGCCCATTTGGCCGAGGCGCTGCCGACGAGCATGTTGATAATGGCGGCCAAGATGACCAATCCGATCATCATTGGAATCGGCCAATCGTCTAAGCCGAGCGCCTGCAATGCGCCGGCGCCTTTGACGGCAAAAATCAGGCCCAGATTGGTCCAGTTGAAGAACGCGATGAATTGGGAGGCAAAAAACGCCAAAACCAAATACGCCCCCAACGTGCTCATGGCATCGTTCATGCCGCCGACGATGTCTTTGTCGGATTTGATGGTTTTCGCCCCAATGCCGTAGGCAAACCCGCTGCCGAAACCGATGAAGAACAAAAACGGCACCAAGTAGCTGAAGGGTAGGGCCCGCATCAGGTCGTCCGGAAAGGCGGGGTTCCGCAGAAATCCGTCCGCTGGTACGACCCCGGCGACCAAGGCGACGGTCGAGATGACGGCAAAAACAGCCGTGAACCAAAGCCCGCGTTTTTCGCTGGCCGCGAGTGAGGTCAGCGGCTCCGGCGCAACCGTGCCTTGGTAAGGACCGAGGCGCGGCTCGACGATGCGATGCGTGACCCAAGTGCCGACCGCGACCACCACAAACGTCGAAACGAAGATGAAATAGTAGTTGGCCAGCCCGGTGACGGTGTAGTCGGGATCGATCAGATTGGCGGCTTCTTGGGAGAGACCGGCGAGGATCACATCGACCGCGCTGATCAACAGGTTAGCACTGAACCCGCCGGACACTCCGGCAAACCCGGCGGCCAGCCCGGCGAGCGGATGGCGGCCGACCGCGTGGAAGATGGTCGCGGCCAAGGGAATCAGCAGCACGTAGCCGACATCGGCCCCCACGTTGGACATGACCCCGGTAAAAACTACGATAGGCGTCACCCAAGCTCGCGGCGTGGACAACACCAGCGCACGCACGGCCGCACCGATCAAGCCAGTGCGCTCGGCCACCGCGATGCCCAGCAGACAGACGATGACGACCCCCAGCGGGTGGAAGTTCACGAAGACATACACCATTTCTTGAACGATCTTTTGGAACCCCGCCAGATTCAGGAGGCTGACCGCGGGGATGATCTCGCCGGTCGCGGGATGGGCCACGGCGAGTCCGATCGCCTCCGCCAATCCTGAAATCAGCAGGGTGGCACCGGCGAGAAGGGCAAACAGGGTAGCCGGTTCGGGCAGGGCATTTCCGCCACGCTCGACGGCGCCGAGCACCCGGGCGAACAGGCGGGGTGGTTGCGATGAAGGCATGCGTCCAACCAAACGTTAGTCGTTCATAGGGCGAGAATTTCTCTCGGCCGCGGCGACCTCCTAAAACGACGAAAGGGCGTGGGCGCTCTCGACCGCGATCCAGGTGACGCCGGCCGCGACTATGAGCATGACAGCCGCTTTGGTCCATTTTTGACGCCGCAACCGCACGTCGTGATGATCGACGTGGCGCCTCCGAGAGCAGTCTGTCGCCGAGAAAAAGCTGACGAACTGAGAATTTCTGATCGACGTCTTCCGGCTTCGCGAATCGTCGATCATCCCCATTTGGATGGGCGGACGTCGGAAGATGCGGCGGAGGAAAATCATTACCGTCAGAACCTTGGTTTTTTTTGAGTGGTTTTCTCAAGAGGAAACTCGCAGTTTGCGCGGGTTTGACGCGTTTTTAGCGGCAACCGTTATCATTCATCATGCACCACTTTTCCTATCACGGCCCCAACCTACATTGCGAAGATGTAGACCTCACCGAAATCGCCGGTCTCTACGGCTCGCCCACTTACGTCTACAGCGCGGGCAGCATCACCGACAATGTCACGCGACTGCAGAACAGTATGGCGGGACTGGATCTGCAGATCTGCTATGCGATGAAGGCCAACAGCTCGTTGGCCCTCCTGCGGCTGTTCTCCCAACTCGGCACCGGCTTTGACTTGGTGAGCGGCGGCGAGATTCGTCGGGTTCTCGCGGCGGGCGCGGACGTGAAATCGAGTGTCTTTGCCGGAGTCGGTAAGACCGAAGCCGAGATCGAGCTGGCGCTGCAAAACGAGGTGTTCGCTTTCCACGTGGAGAGTGAGCCCGAGCTTATTCGGATCAATCACGTCGCCGGTCGGTTGGGCGTGAAGGCCCCGATCGCCATCCGAATCAATCCCGACGTGGATGCCAAAACCCACGTCAAAATTACCACGGGCAAGAGCGACAACAAATTCGGTATTCCGATGAGCGTCGCGGCCACCGCCTATGAAGCAGCGGCCAAGCTGCCCCACATTCGCGTGGCCGGCGTGCAGATGCACATCGGCTCACAGCTCACCTCCATCGGTCCGTTCCGCGAGGCGGTCGAGAAGGTGCTCCCGTTCATCACCGCCCTGCAAAAAGCGCATGACTTGGAATATTTCTCCATCGGAGGCGGGATTGGTATTATCTACGAAGACGCTCTGGCGAGCGGCTCGCCTACTTGGTGGGAGAAATTTGCGGCAGAGGATCGCCCCATCACGCCGGAGTCTTACGGCGCGGTGCTCCAACCGTTGCTGCAGCCGTTGGGCATCAAGGTGCTCCTAGAACCCGGTCGCTTTTTGGTCGGCAACGCCGGCGTGATGCTCTCTCGGGTCGAATACCTGAAGCGCGGGGCGAGCAAAAACTTCCTCGTGGTCGACGCGGCGATGAACGACCTCACGCGACCTTCCATGTATGACAGTTACCACGAGATTGTCCCGGTCGAGCGCGACAGTTCCCGGGCGGCCATGGTGGCCGATGTGGTGGGGCCGATTTGTGAGTCCGGCGATTGCTTTGCTAAAAACCGCGAACTTCAAACGGTCGGCGAGGGCGAACTCGTTGCGTTCATGTCGGCTGGTGCTTACGGCTTCACCATGGCGAGCAATTACAACACCCGAGGCCGCCCGGCTGAGGTGCTGGTCAAGGGCAGTGCCTTCGAACTCATTCACCAGCGCGAATCGTTTGAGCAACAAATCGCTGGAGAATCGATTCCCGCTTTCCTCACTTAATCGGCCTCCCTCCATGTCAGAGCCGCGCGCCAAAATCACGCCCCACACCTTGCGCCAGCGCCGGGGCGGGGAGCCGTTGGTGGCGATCACCGCCTACGACGCGATCATGGCGCACTACGCCGACGCGGCCGGCGTTGATATTATTCTGGTGGGAGATTCCGTGGGCAACACGGCCTTAGGGCTCGAGAGCACCGTGCCGGTGACGCTCGACATGATTGCTCATCACACCGCGGCCGTGGCTCGCACCAAACCGCGCGCCTTGGTGGTTGCCGATGTGCCGTTTGCCGAAGCGCATTTTGATTTCGATCACGTGCTGCGGTCCTGCCAACGGCTGTTGCAAGAAGCGGGGGCCGATGCGGTAAAAATTGAAGGCGGCGAGTCCCTCGCACCCACCATCGCCCGACTGGTCGATGCTGGAGTTCCGGTCTGGGGGCACACGGGTCTCATGCCGCAGCAGGTAAAGCAGCTGGGGCGCTACAAGAAATTTGGCCTCACTCCCAAAGAGACTGATCAACTGATTGCCGATGCCCGCGCCCTCGAAGCGGCGGGGTGTTTTGCCCTGCTGTTGGAGATGGTGAAACCGGCCGCCGCGCGGGCCGTGGTTGACGCAGTTCAGATTCCGGTGATCGGGATCGGGTCGGGGGCGGACTGCGATGGTCAGATTCTGGTATGCACCGATGCGCTCGGTCTGACCCCCGGCTACGTGCCGGGCTTCGTGGAAAAGTTCGCCGATGCCGGCGCGGCTTATCGCGAGGGTCTCGCCGCTTACACTCAAGCGGTCCGGGGGCGAGCGTTTCCGCGGCCTTGAGGGAGTGAGGGCGTTGGCGTCTTTCTTCTTCCGTCTGGCGGTGGTGATGCCGCTGAGGTCATAGGGACAAGCTTCAGCTTTCCGGTCAGGATCAGGAGCAAGAGCTGGCGGGGACCGACTCAAATAAAGTCGGCCCCGAACATTTCTCGCAAACGGGGTGATCCCCCTTAACCCTCAGTGCACTTTCCGAGGGGAGGCGGCCCCGCCCGCGCGCGATGAAGATCGGATGTTTATCTGCACCGCTGGAGGCGAACACTACGTAGTTTTTAGGGTGGAAACCCTAGGTGTTAGTGCGGAGGATTTTCTCTCCCTGTCGTCATGTTGTTGAAGTTTACGTCACTTTTTCTCCTCATTGTCGCCGTCATTTCGCTGTCGGCGCATGAGAGGGAGACCCGCCTAGAGCTCACGCCGGAGGAGCGTGACTGGATCATAGCCAATCCCGTGATCCGCGTCGGCATGGATGCGGGCTTTCCGCCCGCGAATTTCTGGGATGAGAACGGCGTGCTGCAGGGTATTGACGCCGATTTCCTCGCGGCGATCACGGAACTGACGGGGCTTCAATTTGAGTTCGTTCGCATGGACTCGTGGATCGAGACTGTCGCGGCTGTGCGTATCCGCGATATCGACATGATCACATCGGTGACCCGTTCGCCGTCGCGCGAAGAGTTTTTGGCGTTCACCGAGGTTTACTACGATTTCCCCATCGCGATCATCACGCGGTCGGATTCGCATTTTCTATCCACGCCGGCAGCCATGCGGGGCCAAAAAGTAGCCGTGCCGGAAGGGTTCGTGACGCACGAGGTGATGGAGTCCATTGGTTGGGAAGTGGACGTGATGCGAGTTCCCACCATGACCGATGCCTACCTGGCGGTCTCGACCGGACAGAGTTATGCCACGGTGGCGAATCTCGGGAATGCCAGCTACCTGATCCCGCGACTTGGAATTACGAATCTGAAAATCTCGGGCGTGATGCCGGAGTTCACCCGATCCCGGTTCGCGGTCCGCAAGGACTGGGCGATCTTGGCCGGAATCATCGACAAATACTTCGCCTCGGTTTCGGAGATCGAACGCTCAGTGATGGTGGAACGGTGGGTGCGGTTGGAGGTGGCCCCGTCGTTCAATTGGAGCCTGTCCATCCGGATCATTGTTGGGGTGGTTTTATTTGGCGGGGGAATTTTGCTGGTGATGCTTTGGCGCAACCGGCAACTCCGGCAGCAGTTGGCTGAGCGGGCGAGGTATCAAACCGCTTTAGAAGAGGCTCACGAGCGAGTGAGTCTAGTGAACGAAGAAAAGTCTGATCTCCTCCACATGGTTGCCCACGACATGCGCGGACCGCTCATGACGTTCCAGACCGGGGTGGGATTGGTGCAACAACGCTTGAGTAAGACCGATGATTGGGAGACGAGCACGATCTTGGCGCGAATGGATCGTCAAACCGAGGCCATGCAGAGTTTGGTCGACGGGTTGTTGGATGTGGAGGCGATCGAAAACGGCAGCCGCCACATCAGCCGCCAGCCAGTGGACCTGCGGGCGCTGGTCGATCAGGTGCTCGAACGCGCTCAAGAACAGGCCACGCGTAAGGAAATCGCCATCGAATGGTCGGCTCCCGTGGGGGCCATGAAGGCGCTGGGCGACATGGTTTCGGTGCGACAAATCATCGAGAATATATTGAGCAATGCTTTGAAATATTCGCCGATTGGCGGACGCGTGGCCCTGCGATTGATCGAGCATGAAACGTCGTTGCAGTTGGAGGTGCAGGACAACGGCTCGGGGATCAGCCCGGATGAGTTTCCCCAGTTATTCGTCAAGTTCAGCCGGCTGAGTGCGCGCCCCACCGATGGGGAGAGCTCGCACGGCCTGGGGCTCTATATCGTCAAGCGTTTGATCGAAACGATGAACGGTAAAGTGTGGTGCGAAAGTCAGTTAGGGAAGGGCTCGATCTTCTTCATCTCGCTGCCGCGTGATCAGGCCTGAAGCGGTTTGTCCTTGCGCCCTACGGATCGGGTTGGGCTGACTGAGGGATGAATTTTGCGGTCATCGGCGCCGGCGCCTGGGGCACGGCCATGGCGGTCCACCTCTCCAAACTCGGGCACACCGTGACCTTGGTGCCACGTCGTTTTGAGCAGGCGCTGCAGCTCTCTTCGGAACGGGAAAACCCCGACTATTTGCCGGGAGTTCCCTTGCCCCCCAGTCTGCAGATCGGCCATGAACTGGTCCCGGTCATGATGGAGGCCCAGGTCGTGATGCTGGCCTGTCCGGCTCAGGCCTTGCGCGAAACCGCCACGCGATTGCGGGATTCGCTGCGCCTAGCCACGGAATTGAAACTCGTGGTAAGCCTCGCGAAAGGACTCGAACTCGGCACCCATGATCGGCCGTCTCAAGTGGTGCATTCGGTATTGCCCGCCGTGCCCGTAGGCTGCCTGACCGGTCCCACCAACGCGGGCGAAGTGGGGCAAGGCCTGCCCGCCGCCATGGTATTGGCCGCCACGGGCGACGATGCGTTGCTCGCCCGGGTGCAAAGCCAAATCAGCGGTCCGTCTTTGCGGGTCTACACCAGCGCGGATTTGATCGGTGCGGAAGTGGGAGGCTGCCTGAAAAACATCTACGCGATCGCCGCCGGCATTTGCGATGGTCTCAGACTCGGCGACAACACCAAGGCGGCGATGCTCACCCGCGCGCTCGCGGAAATGGTGCGGGTCGGCGCCGGGTTGGGCGCTCAAGCGGAGACGTTTTACGGTCTGAGTGGTTTCGGGGATTTAGTGGCGACCTGCCATGGCGGCTGGAGTCGTAATCGGCAGTTTGGCGAAAAGCTCGGCCAAGGTGCCTCCATCGATGATTTGATGGCCGGTCGCATCACGGTAGTGGAGGGCTACAAGACCACCGCATCGTTCCACGAATTATGCCGGGATAAGCGGATCGAAGCGCCGATTATGAACGAGGTCTACCAAGCCCTCTTCGCGGATAAGTCGCCCGCGCTTGCCCTTCAGGACCTGATGCTGCGCGAACTCAAGCGGGAGTAGGGGGTTTCAGTGATTGCATCGACCGCGGGTCTAGAGACTAGAGCAGCTCAGCCTTGAGCACACGCTTTGCCGGAAGGATGGAACTTGTCGGGCGTAAAGCCCGACCCACGTCGGACCAAGCCCGCACCCTGCTAGGTGGGTCGGTTTGCCGGAAGGATGGAACTTGTCGGGCGTAAAGCCCGACCCACGTCGGACCAAGCCCGCACCCTGCGAGGTGGGTCGGGCTTTACGGGTCAGATGACACCTAATGCAGAACGCTTTTAGCGGGTGGATTTGTCATCGATCAGCAACCGGTAGGACTGAACCCCGGGTCAGCGACCCCGGCTACAGTTCGATCATGGCAGCGCCTCTCAACCCGAGAGACCAAGATCCTCGGTAGAGCGGGTTTGTCGCTGCGCCCTCCGAAGTCCCGCAAACCGGGACGAAGGCGGGGGCGCGCCGTTTCAACCTGTCGGCCGCTTCATTGGTTGGCCCCGCAGTCATTCGCGTGATTCGACGTCACTCATCCATCCGTCGATGCCGAGGGCGCGTCGAACTGCCGCGGGGTGCGGATGTTTTCCACGATCTCCTGCACGTCGGCGGGCGGCTCGGGGGTGAAACGCATCACAATCTGAGCGACGATGAAATTGAGGATCATGCCGATCGAACCGATGCCTTCCGGAGAGATCCCAAACCACCAGTGCTCCGAGTTGTTTATTTCCGGCGCGACAAACTTGAAGTAGATGATGTAGGACGCGGTGAAAATGATACCGACGATCATGCCGCTGACCGCACCTTCGCGGTTCATCTTCTTTTGGAAGATGCCCATCAGAATCGCGGGGAAGAACGATGCCGCGGCTAAGCCGAAGGCAAACGCCACCACCTCGGCCACAAATCCGGGCGGATGGATGCCGAAGTAGGCCGCCACGATCACCGCTACCGCCGCGCCGATGCGGGCACAGAGCAGCTCACCTTTCTCCGAGATGTCTGGTTTCAGACAACGTTTGACTAAGTCGTGGGCAAACGCGGTTGAAATCACGAGGAGCAGTCCGGCGGCCGTGGAGAGCGCCGCCGCCAATCCGCCGGCTGCGACCAGTCCCACGACCCAGTTGGGCAGCTGCGCGATCTCCGGATTAGCGAGCACCATGATGTCGCGGTTCACTTGGAGTTCATTGCCCTGCCAGCCCGCTTCGTTCACCTTGGCGAGGAACGCGGGATCGGTGTTCTTGTCGTTGTAATACTGAATTAGGCCGTCGCCGTTTTTGTCTTCAAAGGCGACTAATCCGGTGACTTCCCATTTCTTGAACCAGTCGGGGATCTGCTCGTAACTCGCGTTGTTGACGGTGTTGATCAGATTGGTCCGGGCGAAGGCCGCGACCGCCGGTGCCGTAGTGTAGAGAATAGCGATGAAAAGCAGCGCCCAGAATGCCGACATGCGCGCCCCGGCTACGTTGGGCACCGTATAAAAACGCACGATGACGTGCGGTAGCCCGGCGGTCCCGACCATGAGGGCGAGGGTGATCGCGGCCACATCGATGGTGGGTTTTACGCCACTGGTGTAAGCGGCGAAGCCGAGGTCGACGTGCAGATTATCGAGCTTGTCTAATAGGTATTCGCCGGAGCCATCGGTGAGGGTTCCGCCGAATCCGAATTGAGGAATCGGGGTGCCGGTCATCATCAACGCGAGGAAGATCGCGGGCACGAGAAACGCGAAAATCAGGACGCAGTATTGGGCCACCTGCGTGTAGGTGATGCCTTTCATGCCTCCAAGCACGGCGTAGAAAAAGACGATACCGGTGCCAATGAAGACCCCTTGCGTGAGCGGCACTTCCAGAAAACGGGAGAACACGATCCCGACGCCCTGCATCTGCCCCGCGACGTAAGTGAACGAGATGACAATCGCACACATCACCGCGACGATGCGCGCGACTTGAGAGTAGTAACGATCGCCCACAAAATCCGGCACGGTGAATTTACCGAACTTCCGCAGATACGGCGCGAGTAACAGCGCGAGTAACACGTAGCCTCCCGTCCAGCCCATGAGGTAGACGCCGCCATCGCGACCCGAGAACGAAATGATCCCGGCCATCGAAATAAACGACGCGGCGCTCATCCAATCGGCCGCGGTGGCCATACCGTTGTGGATGGGTTTCACGCCGCCGCCGGAGACGTAAAAATCTTTGGTGGTGCTCGCGCGGGAGCGGTAGGCGATGTAAAGGTAGAGCGTGAACGAGAGTCCGACGATCAGATAGGTCCAAGTTTGAACAGACATGGGCAGGGGGCGAGGGGGCAGGATTCCGGGGGCAACGCCCCCGGCTACAATTCAGGAGATGGAGTGGCGGTAGCCGGGCTCGCTGACCCCGGAGCGTTGGGGATAAATATTAAAGAGAAAGACAGGAGCTGGGCGCGGATTCAGTCTTCGTGCACGTCGTATTGGCGATCGAGCTTAGTCATGCGCCAGACGTAGTAAGCGATGATGCCCACGAACACGTAGATGGAGCCTTGTTGCGCCATCCAGAAACCCAACTTGAACCCGGCGAATTCGATCTGGTCGAGCGTGTCGGCGAGGAAGATGCCGCAGCCGAAGGATACGAAGGCCCAGATAACCAAGAGGTAAGTGAGCAAGCGGAGGTTGGCGCGCCAATGAGCTTGGCGATTTTCAGGGGTAGCCATGGTTTGAATTCGATGCCGCGCTCTGCGCAACCGGTCAACTGTCGAGTCGGCACTGACTGTTGAACGTTGGCAAACCCACCACTGCCTGTCCTGCTGCCAGACCGATGGATTCTAAAATGCTCGATCGCGCGCGTCGCCTCCTTTGCCAGTTGCAGGAAACCATCCGTGACCGGCTGATCGCGGCGCGGCAGCGTCAGGCGCGCTCCTTCGCCCGGGTCGCCGCGGAGACGGCGGCGGACACTATCTATCAGATCGACAAATTATCGGAGGACACCCTCGTCGCGTGGCTCAACGACCATTGGCCCCGGTCGTGGCCGGTGGAGCTGATTATGGAGGGCTTGGAAACCGAGCTCACGTTCCCGGCAGGCACGCCGGTGAGCGATACGCGGTGGAAGCTCATCATCGACCCCATCGACGGCACGCGCGGCATCATGCACGATAAGCGCAGTGCCTGGGCCATGGCGGGACTCGCCCCGCAGCGCGGATCACGCAATCACCTCGGTGATATTGTGGTGTGCGCGATGACGGAATTACCCATCAGCAAACAATGGCGCTCAGATCAATTCAGCGCCGTGCGTGGCAGCGGTAAGGTCGTCGCATCGTCCTACAATGTGCTCACCGGTAAACGCCAACGCCTCGCCGTGCGGCCCTCCGGCACGGACAGCTTCCATCACGGCTTCGCGACCGTATCGCGGTTTTTCCCGGGAGCGAAAGAATGGCTCTCCCGGTTTGAAGAAAACGTGTGGCGGGAGCTGGGCGAACTCGTCCCCGGCGAAGATCCTCCGCCTATTTTTGAAGACCAATATATTTCCTGTGGCGGCCAAATCGCCGAGATGCTCTTGGGCCATGACCTGATGGTGCTAGACGTGCGGCCGGAAGCCTTTCGTCAGTTGGGATTGCGCGATGGGGCGCTCGCGAGTCATCCCTACGATCTCTGCTGCGAATTCCTGCTGCACGAAGCGGGCGGCGTGATCGAACGCCCCCAGGGTGGCCGGCTGCGGGATCCGTTGGACACCACCTCAGCCGCGAGCTGGGTGGCGTTTGCGAATCCCCAGTTGGCCCGCCGAGTCCGGCCGGTGATCCGGCGACTTTTGGCGGCCGACGAGAAGTTGAAATAATACTTAGCAACGAGACTTGGATTACGGCGTGGATGTGGTAAAACCCTCAGGGTTAACTCAATGCGATCCTCTTTCTCGCCTACCCGTCATGAGCTTGAGCTCAAGATGCTGGCTCAACCCGATGACACCACGTGCGGTCCGACCTGCCTCCAAGCGATTTACCAGTATCATGGTAAGCGAATCTCGCTGGACCATGTCATCCGCGAAGTGCCGCGGCTGCCACGCGGTGGGACCCTCGGAGTTTTATTGGCTATCGATGCCCTGCGCCGGGGCTTCGCGGTCACGATCTACAGTTACAATTTGCAGATTTTTGACCCGACTTGGGAGCACCTAAAGACCACCGAGTTGATCGCCAAACTCACCGCGCAGAAAAAGGTCCGCCGGTCGCCGAAGCGCAAGCATGCGATTCAAGCCTTTGTCGATTTTCTGGAATTGGGCGGACGGGTCAAATTTGTGCCGATGAGCGGGGCGCTCATTCGGCGTTATCTCAATCGAGGCCAGCCCCTCATTGCCGGGCTCAGTTCGACCTATCTCTATCAGTCGGCCCGGGAGTACGGGCCGGACGATGACTCGGATGATTTGCGGGGTGAGCCGATGGGGCATTTCGTCGTGCTGCGGGGTTACGATCGGGCCTCTCGGCAGATCTCGATTGTGGATCCGTTGCAATCTAACCCGCACTCAACCTCTCGTCGCTATACCGTCGGCATCGAACGGGTAATGTCTTCCATCTTGCTCGGCGTGCTGACTTACGACGCCAATTTGATTGTGATCAAACCCGATGCGGAGGCGGGATCCCATGCGTAATCTTATCGTGGTAAATCGTCCGGAAAAGTGGCCGTTTGACATTCCCGATGTCGAGCTGGTCGCGGCGCGGACCTATCTGACGGACCCTTCCTTCACCGCGCAACGCGGCGTGCGGGTCTATAACCTCTGCCGGTCCTATCGCTACCAAACGGTGGGCTACTACGTCTCGCTGCTAGCCGAGGCCCGCGGGCACCGTCCCCTGCCCAGTGTGGCGACGACCCAGGATCTCAAATTACCGGTCGTGGCACGGATTCTGTCGGCTGAAGTGGATGAAATGATCCAGCGCTCACTCGCCCCGCTGAAGACGGATCGCTTCGTGCTGAGCATCTATTTTGCCCGCAACACGGCCAAGGTTTACGACCGCCTCTGCCAGCAGCTCTACAACCAGTTCCAAGCGCCCCTGATGCGCGCCACGTTTGTGCGTCGGGAGCAACGTTGGGACATGCAGGACATCAGTGCGATTCCCGCCGAAGATGTACCGGAAAACCACCGGGAGTTCGTCGCCGCAGTGGCCAAGCGCTTCTTTGCGGGTCGCAGCGCGCCGCGAAAACGGAAAGCCACCCCGCGCTACTACCTCGCGATTCTCCACGATCCGAAAGAGCAGTATAAGCCCTCAAACGAACGCGCCATCCAGAAATTTGTGCGCGCGGCCGAGAAATGCGATGTGCAAGCCGAGGTCATTTCACGGGACGACTATTCCCGCCTAGCCGAGTTTGATGCGCTTTTTATCCGCCAGACGACGGCGGTCAATCACTTCACCTTTCGGTTCGCCAGTCGTGCGCAAGCGGAAGGTCTAGTCGTGATCGATGATCCGACATCCATCCTGCGTTGCACCAATAAGGTCTACCTCGCTGAACTGCTGGATCGTTATGATATCCCGGGTCCCAAAACCATGATCGTGCATCGGGATAATCTCGACGAAGTCTGCGCTCAAGTGGGTTTCCCCATTATCCTAAAACAGCCCGACAGTGCCTTCTCCTTGGGCGTCAAAAAGGTGAAGAATCGCTCGGAGTTTGACGAGGTCTGCACCCAGCTATTCAAGGACACGGAATTGCTCATCGCGCAGGAGTTTATCAAAACGGATTTCGATTGGCGCATTGGCGTGCTGGATCGCAAACCGATCTACGCGGCGAAATATTTTATGGCGCGCAAACATTGGCAGATCATTGCCAACGCGGATGCCGGGGAGGCGGACTACGGCAAGGTTGAGGCCGTGCCGGTCGAATTGGTGCCGACGGCCGTGATGCGGGCCGCCGTCAAAGCCGCCGGACTGATCGGCGATGGCCTTTACGGCGTGGACGTGAAGCAAGTGGACCGGTCCGCCTACGTCATCGAAGTGAACGACAATCCCTCGATCGATGCCGGTTATGAGGACACCTTGCTGAAGGACAGCCTCTACAAACGCATCATGGAGCACTTTGTGCAGAAGTTGGATCGTCGCCGGGAGCGCCGGGCAGACTGATGAAGCCGCCGACCTTGTTCGCCTACTACGGCGTCGAACTGGAATACATGATCGTCGATGCCAAAACGTTGGCGGTGCGGCCGTGGGCAGATCGGGTGTTGCTCGATGCCGCGGGTCGCCCCACGTCCGATGTCGACCGCGGGTCCATCACCTGGTCCAACGAGTTAGTCGCGCACGTCATCGAGCTCAAGACTACCCAGCCCGAGGAGTCGTTTGCCGGTCTGGCGGAGCAGTTCGCCGCCGAAGCTGCCGAAGTCAACCAGCGGCTCGAACCGCACGGCGTGATGCTGCTACCGACCGCGATGCATCCGACCATGCGACCGGATGAAGCGGTGCTGTGGGCGTATGAGTATAACGAAGTCTACGCCACCTTTGATCGCATCTTCGATTGCCGCGGCCACGGCTGGTCCAATCTGCAGAGCGTGCACCTGAACCTACCGTTTGCCAACGACGAGGAATTTGCCCGCTTGCATGCCGCCGTGCGGTTGGTGCTGCCGTTTTTGCCCGCGCTGGCCGCATCGTCTCCTTTCGTCGAAGGACGACCGACCGGTTGGCTGGATAATCGATTAGCGTTTTATCGGCACAATTCGGCCAAGTTGCCCTCCCTCTGCGGTCAGGTCATTCCCGAGCCGGTGTATTCAGAGGCCGACTACCGGCGCGTCATCTTCGATCCCATTACGGCCGAACTCGGGCCTTACGATCCGGCCGGTAATTTGCAGGCGCAGTTTTCGAATTCGCGGGGAGCGATCGCGCGCTTTGATCGGTCGAGCATCGAGATTCGCGTGCTGGATATCCAAGAGTGTCCGGCCGCGGATCTCGCGATTGTGCGATTGATTGTGGCGTGGTTACAGGAGTTGGTGGCCGAGACGCACCTGTCGTTGGCCGACCAACAGGCGTTGGCCGTTGCGCCGATGAAACAGTGGTTCGATGCGACCGTGGAGCGGGGAGGGGACGTGCCGGTTGACGATGCCCGCATCCAGCGCGCTTTTGGGGCGCCCGCCGAGGTCACGACCGTGCAGCAGCTCTGGCACGTGGTGATGGATCGACTGGCGCCGGGGATAGCGTTTTCGACCGCCGAAAGAGCGGCCTTTGCAACGCTCCGCCAACACGGCGGTCTGGCTGATCGCATGACCCGAGCGTTTCGGGCCGGGGAGTCGTTGGATTCCCTCTACCGCCGGCTGGCGACGGGTCTGCCGGCTAACCAGCCGTTTCTGCCGCATCCGGCTGCGCGGGAGCAATGAACGGTCGAATTTGTCGCGCCAGGTAGTCGGCGCTGAGTTGAGCATCCGCGAGGGCGGCATTCATCCGGATGACATACTCCGCGGGAGCGGTGCCAAGCTCGGTAATAGGGTCCACGTAAACCAGCGCGGTGCGGCTGATGCCTTCGTGGGAAACGGACAGATAATGTTTCCGGTAAACATCGAGCGCTACCTCTTCGAATCGATCCAACGCGGCCTCATCGTTGGCGGAGATTTCCCACAATACCCCTTCGACGCGGGAGTCGGATTGGGCCCGGATGGAGGCGTAGCCCTGCCGCGCAATGAGCCAGGCATAACCCGCTAGTTCCGCCCGACCGAGGCATCTGCTGTCGGGGCAGCGTTGGTGCATTTGAGCCGAGCCCATGTTGGAGCCGTAAGCGAAATAAAGGGGCATGGGTTAGTTCGATCAGAGAGGATGGCAGGCGAGCGTGGAGCCGGATCGGCTGAGTGACGCTCGGTCGATTAATGAGGTCGAGCGATCCTCGAATTTGCTTTGATGCGCAAATTTGCTAAGGCGTTATTGAGTCATGTCCGCCCCTTCCCATTCACCCTGGCAAGTCTTGCTGATTTTTCTCCGATTAGGCTGCGTGTGCTTTGGGGGGCCAGTCGCTCATCTCGGTTATTTTCGCACCGAGTTTGTGGAGAAACGTCGTTGGCTAAGTGATGCGGAATACGCGGACCTCGTGGCGCTGTGTCAGTTTTTGCCGGGTCCAGCCAGCAGTCAGGTGGGCTACGCGCTGGGCTTGCGCCAAGGTGGGTTTTGGGGCGGGTTGGCGGCGTGGTTGGGGTTCACGCTACCTTCAGCGGTTCTGATGATCGGTTTCGCGTTAGGTCTCAGTTCGCTCGGATCGCTCAACGCCGCGGGTTGGATCATCGGCCTCAAGCTCGTTGCCGTCGCGGTGGTAGCTCACGCGCTGTGGGGCATGGCGGTGAAGCTCTGCCCGGACTGGCCCCGGCAGTTAATGGCGGGAGTGACTTGCGGGGTATTGCTTACGTCAACCGGGGCGGGCTGGCAGGTCGTAGTTATTTTGAGTGGAGCCTTGATCGGGCGTTATTGGTTTCGGGATCCGAATCAGGAGTCTTCGGTGGGTGAGGCCGCGTCTCCGGCCCAAAGCGGGGTGGGGTGGTTAGTCCTATTTTTCGCCGGACTATTGGTGTTACCGGTGTTGGCTTTGGGCGGCGGTGAAACGACTAAGCTCGTGGATGGTTTTTATCGGGCTGGATCACTGGTGTTTGGGGGCGGTCACGTCGTATTGCCCCTGCTGGATGCATTCACGGTTGGTCGCGGTTGGATCGAACCGGATGTATTCCTCGCGGGTTACGGCGCCGCCCAAGCGCTGCCTGGTCCGCTGTTTGCGTTCACGGCATTTCTCGGGTCGTCCGTCTCGGTAGGTCCCGGTGGCATCGGTGGCGGGGTGATTGCCCTAGTGGCGACCTACGTGCCATCGCTGCTGCTGATTCTCGGTGTGCTGCCCTACTGGAATCGGCTGCGCACGATGCCCGCCGCGCAATCGGCCCTCCGCGGTGCTAATGCCGTCGTCGTGGGATTGCTGGCCGCTGCGTTGGTCGATCCCATCGGAATACATGCGCTCACCGACCTGTCTCGTTGGGGCTTCGCGGTGGTGTTTTTCGTCATCCTCCAATTCACGAAATTCCCGGTATGGGCCTTAGTAGGAGCCGGCGCGGTAGCGGGTCATTTCGTATTCTGAAACGGTCTGCTCCGGGGAGCGCCGACGTCCTCGTTGGCATCCGAAGCATTGCTAATCAAGCCGACGAGGCCGTCGGCGCTCCCAGCCCAGACTGACCGGATCCTGCAGATCGCCTTTCATCAAAGTAATGCCCACGCTTCTGATGGCTGCATCTGTGTCTGTCCCCGTTGCGAGGCCGAGGCGAAGATTAGTGTGAATGAGGCGGGCCGTCTCCATGGCTGTGTATCGAGGGTTTGGATTCGGGTATCGCGGTGGCCGGTGGCGCAGGCTCGATTGGAGAGGCCATGTCCTGATGCACGTGGTAGTGATCATCCTTGTTCAGCGGAAAGTCATCCCGATAGCGCGTGTGCTGGTAACCGTGCATCTGCATCAGGAAAAGCAGTCCGCCCGCGACCATCAGAGCTCCATTCGCTACTTTGCTGAATTTCGTGAACGAAGCAGTATGCCGCCATTGTGTGAGAACGAAACCTATGATCAACAACGCGACGATCTGCCCGAGTTCTACGCCCACGTTGAATGACAGTATCTTCATGACCAGGCCGTCGTGGCCGAGCGGTAGTTGCTGTAAGCGAGTGGAAAGTCCGAACCCGTGGATCAGACCGAAGCCGAACACCGCAACGAGCATGTTGGGCGACGCAGTGCCGAGATACTTTTTGAAGCCATCAAGATTATCGAACGCTTTGTAGCAGACCGTGAGTGCGATAACCGCGTCGACGATATAGTATTCTGCGCGGATGTGCATCAGCGTGGCGAAGACCAGCGTGATGGAATGTCCGATGGTGAATGCGGTGATGAATTTCACAATTTCTTTGAAACCGGTG
>Ga0075118_10000508_pt1 | contig 35234 bp, 30 predicted proteins | sample AntAceMetag02UKE_FD_69794 | JGI IMG/M metagenome (GOLD analysis project Ga0075118, IMG submission 69794) | Saline lake microbial communities from Ace Lake, Antarctica - Antarctic Ace Lake Metagenome 02UKE | ecosystem: Environmental > Aquatic > Non-marine Saline and Alkaline > Saline | place...
TGCCGGGAAGGGGGGCACGTTGTGATAATGGGAACGTGCCCGCATGTTACTTCCCAACAAGGCGGTGGGTGGCTCAAGGTGACTTGAGCCAGACCGCCTTGTAGGGATGGTGATCGAGGAGGGTGGGATGCCAGCCTTGAACTGCGGGGTCGATCGCGAACACGTGGGTGAAGGTGTAGAGCGGGATGATGGGCGCGTCCTGCAGCAACAAGCTCTCAGCGTCTTGGAGTAGTTTAAAACGAGCGGCGGGATCGGCGGTGCGATCCGCCTCAAAAAGCAGGCGATCAAAGTCGGCGTTGCCCCAGCCGGTATAGTTGTTGCCGCTGTCGGAACGGAATACATCCAGGAATGAAACGGGGTCGATGTAGTCCGCGATCCAAACTGAGCGCAGCATCTCGAACGCCCCCACCCGCCGCGACTCTAGCACGGTCTTGTTCTCCATGTTGTAGAGTATGATTTCGATCCCCAGATTCTCGCGCCACATCGCTTGGAGGGCCTCGGCCACCAAGCGATGGTTCTCGGAGGTATTGAACAAAAGCTCGATCGGCGGAGCGCCTTCGCCGTCGGGAAATCCGGCGTCGGCGAGGAGCGCGCGAGCCCGGGGCAGGTCGAAGGGCAGTCCCGTGGGGGGCACATAGCCAGCGGTGCCCCAAGGCGTGAGGGTGGCCGCCGGAATCTGGCTATCCCGTAAAACGCGCGAGACGATCAGCTCCCGATCCAACGACAGGCTCAGGGCGGCGCGGACGCGGCGATCGGCGAGAAAAGGTAGCCGCGTATTGAGCCGAAAAAAGTAAGTTCCGAGATAGGGATCAATCCGGAGGAGTTCGGGACTGTCGCGCCGGTAGGCATCGATCTTCGCAATTGGCAGCGCATCGGTCAGGTGGATTTGACCGGATCGAAATGCCCGTTCCTCCGTGTCGACGCCCTCAAAGGGATGGAAATGAATGCCGTTGAGCCGCACCGTATCGGCATCCCAGTAGAGCGGGTTTTTCGTGACCACGATTCGCTCCTGATTGCGCCACGACTCGAGCACGAACGGACCGTTGCTGACCATGATGCCGGGACGAGCCCAAGGGGTTATCCGGGAGAACGGTGAGCCCACCGCGCTGATCGATGGCAGGTGGACGGGATACCACATCCAGTGCTGGAGGAGCGATAAAAAGTAGGGCGCGGGATATTCGAGATCCACCCGGAGCGTGTGGTCGTTGAGCGCTTTCACGCCGACCGCATCGAAGTTCTCCGCCGCGCCTTTGTGAAAGGCTTCCGCCCCGCTCAACACGTAGAGCAGGTTGGCGTAATCTGCCGCCAAAGATGGCGTTAGCACCCGTCGCCAAGAGTCGACGAAATCCTGAGCCGTCAGCGGATCGCCGTTGGACCAACGCGCCTTAGCCCGGAGATAAAATTTGTAGGTCAGGCCATCCGATGAAACTTCCCAATGAGTAGCGACCCCGGGGACCGGACTCAGGTCTGCAGGATGCTGGCCGACGAGGCCTTCGAAAAGCGATGAGAGGACGTTGAAGTCGGTGGTGCCGGTGGCGAGGTGGGGATCGAGATCCGCGAGACTGGGGCCCTTGCCGCGGTGCAGGACCTGCGTGCGATTACCCGACTCGACGTTAGTTTCCCGCGGAGTGCAACCGGTGGAAAGCAACAAGCAGAAAGCGGTAAGGCTGACGCAGCGAAAGAAGTGCCGGAACGGTACCCCTAGAATCGGAGGTCGATGGGGTGAGCTCGTTTTCACGTTGTTGGGCTAGATACCTTGTTAAGCTTTTGCTTCGTCACCCGCCGGCCCCGCTGCCCTGAGCGAAGCGGAGGAATTAACGTGAATCAGCGCGACCGCATGTGCGGCGATGGCTTCACCGCGACCGATGCTGCCGGCGCCTTCGTTGGTGGTGGCTTTGAGGCCGAGCTGTTCGATGGCGATTCCGGCCGATTGCGCGAGAGTGCGTTTCATTTCTTCGAGCCGGGGGGCAATCTGGGGCTTCTCGGCGAGGAGCGACGCGTCGATGTTCCCGATGGTCCAGCCCCGCGTCTTCAGGTCGGCCACCACTCGTTGCAGCAGAATTTGGGAATCGATTCCCGCGAAGGCTGGGTCGGTATTGGGAAAGTGGTGACCGATGTCGGGCAGGCCGGCCGCCCCGAGCAGGGCGTCGCAGATAGCGTGGGTCAGCGCGTCGGCATCGGAATGACCGTCGAGCCCGAAAGGCACCTCAAACGTGACGCCGCCCAGCACCATGGGGCGATCGGGAACGATGCGGTGAATGTCATAGCCGTGGCCGATGCGAAAAGGATTCATAAATACGGCTCCGCTCAAGTCTCACTGATCTGCGCAGAAAGCAGGAACTCGCACCAGGCAAAGTCGGTTGGAGTAGTGAGCTTGGGGTTGGGCTCGGGATTTTCCAGCAGAGCGACGGGGTGGCGCAGGAGTTCTACCGCGGACGCGTCGTCCGTTAATTTTGCACCGCGATTGGCGGCGCGGTTGTAGGCTTTGACGATCAAGTCGCGGTCAAACACCTGTGGGGTCTCCATCGCCCAAAGGGCATTGCGCTCAAGCGTCTTGAGGCGACCTTCTCCGCGATGCTGTTTAATCGTGTCGGTCACGCGATGCGCCAATGCCACGGCCGACTCCTTCCGGACGATTTTTAATAGTCCGACCAAGTGTTCGGAGCGGATCAGTGGACGGGCGCAGTCGTGGATGAAGACGTGGCTGACATCGGCCGGTAGAGCATCGAGGGCGTGGGCGACGGAATATTGCCGTTCTGATCCGCCGAGCACGAACTGGGCGGGAGTCGGGGCCAGCGCCATGAGGTCCCGCATCTGCTTCTGATCCCGGTAGACGATGACATAGAGGTCGGCGACCCCACTGGCGACGAAGGCGGCCGCGCTGTAGGAGAATACCGGTTTGTGGGCGAGGGGAGCGAGTACCTTGTCCGTGACCGTGTCGTTCATTCGCTTACCGGATCCGGCAGCGAGTAAGATGGCGGCGGTGCGAGACATGGGGAATCAAGAAAAGCTGAAAGCGGAAAAGCTGCAAAGCGGAAACGCTAAAAGGGCGAAAGCCTGGGGGCTCGGGTGGCCGCAAGCCACCGGCCGCTACGCGATTTTAACCAGACCGGTAGCGGCGAGTGGAAACGAGCCGGATCGGAGGGAGCACACCGTCTGTTCGGCTCGTTTCCACTCGCCGCGACCAAATCGTTCTCCGGACGGAGGACGGGCCTACGCGATTTCTAATTCCGCGATGATAGCTTGGGCGGCGGCTAACGGGTCAGGGGCTTGGTAGATGGGCCGACCGACCACGATGTGAGTCGAGCCGGCGCGAGCGGCATCGGCGGGAGTCATGACGCGGGATTGGTCCCCATGATCGGCCCCGGCGGGGCGGACTCCGGGGGTCACCAACGCGGTGCCAGCGGGCAGGTCACGTCGCAGCGCCGCCACTTCCAGCGGCGAGCAAACAAAACCTTGCAACCCCGCTGCGCTGCCTAACCGGGCGAGTCGCGACACCTGTTGGGCGGGCGAATCGAGGATGCCGATGCGCTGGAGCTCGGCGGCATCGAAGGAGGTTAAAACAGTGACGCCCAACAGGAGTAAATCGGGATTGGTGGCGGCCTGAGCCTCGCGCGCTTGGGTCATCATCACCTGGCCGCCCGAGGTGTGCAGCGTGAGCATTTGGATGGGCAGGGTGGCCAACGAATTGATCGTCTTCGCCACCGTGTTGGGGATGTCGTGGAGCTTGAGGTCGAGAAACACTTGGTAGCCGGAGTCGGCGACTTCCTTGACCCAATCGCTCCCGAAGGCGGTAAACATCTGTAGCCCCACTTTCATCCAAGGCACCGTTCCTTGCAGCTGCTTGAGCAGCGGGCGGGCGGCTTCCCGGGTAGGCACGTCGAGGGGGAGAATGAGTTCGGTAGGCACCTGTTGGGAAAAGCTGAAAAGCGGAAAAACGGAAAGACTGAAATCCGGCGATCTGGCGCGGCCACCACGCGAATGCATCCGGGAAGGAGCAATTTAGGTTCATTTTTCCCGGAGAATAGTTGAAGTGAGGGTCTTGGATGCTTTGACCGAATTTTGCCCAGCGAAGATTAACCCCTACTTGGCGGTGACCGGGAAGCGCGCCGACGGGTTTCATGACCTAGTGTCGATCGTCGCTCCGATCGACGTTGGTGATACCCTAGAGGTCAAAGCGCGGCCGGCGGGGTTTCGGCTCACCTGTGATGATCCGGAGTTGCCGACCGATTGCGACAACCTCGTCATGCGGGCCGCTACGGTTTTTTGCGAAATGTCCGGATGGACCGGTGGCGCCGAGTTCCACCTGCGTAAGCGGATTCCGAGTGGCGCCGGACTGGGCGGGGGCAGCAGCGATGCGGTGGGAGCCCTGCGGGGCCTCAATACGTTGTCGGGCGGATTGCTTGATGCTGAGGCGCTGCATGCGGCGGCGGCGGCGGTGGGGTCGGATTGTCCGCTGTTCCTGAGCGCTGGGCCGGTCGTTATCCGGGGCCGAGGTGAGCGGGTGGAAGCGGACGCGCCGATAGCGGCCAAATTACGCAATCGCGAGCTGCTGGTGCTGAAACCGGGCTTCGGCGTGAATACGGCCTGGGCTTACCGAGAGATGGCGAGCCAGGCTCCGGCAGCCTACCTACCGGCCGGAGCGGTAGCCGCAGATATCTCGCGTTGGCGGGAGGCTAAGCTCGATCCAACTGACCTCGGATTTAATTCGTTCACGGCGGTTGTCGGTCGGAAATTTCCGGCGATTCCGGCAATGGTCCAGCGGTTGCAGGCGGAATTTGGGGTTGCCCTTCATCTTAGCGGCAGCGGTAGCGCCTGCTTTGTTTGGCTCGACGCGGGCATTGACGGTGCCGCCGTGGAGCAACAGGTGCGGGATGGCTGGGGCCCGGAAATCTGGACCGCGCGGGCGAGATGTTGCTAAGATATTAAATCCTGATTGACCCCCCCCCGTAGCCCTAGGTTATCGTCGGATAGCGCGCCAACGTTTGACCTGGCAAAATAATTGATCTCAGTCCCGTCTAATCCCGCTTTTTGTGCCTGATGCCTCCCCCAGTTCGGAAATCATTTTTAAGGGTATTTCTGCGTCTCCGGGCATAGCGCACGGCAAGGCTTTCATCTACCGGAAGTCGGAACTTGAAGTGCCAGAATATCAAATTCCGGCCAACCAGATTGCGGCGGAATTTGAGCGGCTGGATCAGGCGCTGATGCAGACGCGCGGCCAGATCAGCGCGATCCGCGATGAGGTGAAGCACAATCTGGGTGAAGCAGAGGCCCGGATATTCGACGCTCACCTCATGGTGCTCGAAGATCAGGCGTTAATCAGGGAGACCCAGCGCGAAACCGAGACGACGAGAAAGAACGTGGAGGCGTGTTTCAACACCGTGGCGCAGCGCTACGTGAAGGCGTTTTCCGAGATCGACGACGAATACCTCCGAGAACGCGCCGGCGACATTCGTGATGTAGCTTCCCGAGTACTGCACGTGTTGTTAGGGCAGACCGCCGAGCGTCTGAGTGAACACGTCGGACGTCATATCGTGATCGCCGATGAGGTGTCTCCGTCGGATGCGGCCACGCTGGACCGGTCCACGGCGTTGGGCATCGTGACCACCAGTGGAGGGAAAACCAGCCATGCCGTGATCGTCGCGCGTTCCATGAAAATCCCAGCGGTGGTGGGGGTGCAAGGGGCGATGGATCAAATCGAGACCGATGAGGAGGTGATCATCGATGGCTATGATGGCCTGCTGATCTTGCGGCCCTCGGATCACACGCTTTTCCGTTACGGGAAGATTCGCAAAGAAAAGGCCGTGCTCGAAAAGCGGTTGCTCGATGCGGTCTATGAGCCGTCGATTACGACTGATGGGCATGCGGTCCCGTTGCGGGCGAACATCGAAAAGGAAGACGAGTGTCAGTTGGTCAAAGATCATGCCGGCGAGGGCGTAGGGTTGTTTCGATCGGAGTATCTTTACTTGGCGGTGCCGAAGGTGCCGGATGAGGAATCACAGTATCTGGCCTACCGCACGGTGGCGGAAGCATTTGGTGATCAGCCGGTGGTGATTCGGACGATGGACCTAGGCGGCGACAAACCGATGAGTGGGGCGCCCCATCTTTTTCCCCGAGAGGACAATCCGTTTCTCGGATTCCGCGCGATCCGGTTTTGCCTGAAACATCTGGATATCTTCAAGACGCAGCTGCGAGCGATTCTCCGAGCCAGCGCGCACGGGAATGTGCACATCATGTTTCCCATGATCAGTGGGTTGGTGGAGCTGCAGCAGGCCAAGGCGGTTCTGGCGGAGTGTCGGGCGGAACTGTTGGCCGAGGGCGTGCTCATCGGCGACACGTTGCCGATTGGCAGCATGATTGAGATTCCGAGTGCCGCCCTGACGGCCGACCAATTGGCCCCGGAGTGCGCGTTCTTCAGTATTGGAACCAATGATTTGATTCAGTATCTGATCGCCATTGATCGGGTAAATGATCGCATCGCCCATCTTTACGAACCCAGTCACCCTGCGGTGCTCCGCATGTTGGCCGAAGTGGTCGAAAAAGCGCACGCCGCCGGCATCAAAGTGAGTGTCTGTGGCGAGATGGCGGGTGATCCGCTTTACGTGCCCCTGCTCGTGGGGCTCGGTGTCGATGAGCTCAGCATGACTCCCCCTTTGTTGCCGGCGGCTAAATTCTTGATCCGCCGCATGGCTTTGACCGAGGCACAGGCGTTGGCGCAGGAAGCGTTGTCCCTGCATTCCGGGGCCGAGATCGATCAACGGTGCGTCAAGTTCTTCCGCGAGCACATGGATCCGGCCATGGCCTAGTATCTAATCAAACTACTTTATTCGGCTCGCTGGCTGGCTGCAAAGCGCGTTCCGGAGAGACAATTCGACGTCGTTCAGTTTCGTTTACTTACTTTCTAATTACCCGGATTATGAATCATATTTCGCTCACCCGAATCCTGGTTGCTCTGTCCGTCGCTAGTTTTGCGGTGTTACCGATCGTGACCGCCACCTCAATCCGGCCACCGAGCTTTGCCCAGCTCGTGGATCAATCTGATCGCGTCGTGCGGGCCGCCGTGCAAAGCATTCGATCTTACGAGGACAGCTATGAGGGCGAGCAGATCGTGCGCACCGGAGTTACGTTGACGGTGCTCGAGTCGATTAACGGCAACGTCCCGACGGGCGAACTGAAGATCCGCCTGCTAGGCGGGGAAGTTCCCGGTCTGCGCTTGGACGTGGGGGGCATGCCGAAATTCGAAGTCGGCAAGGAACTCGTCTTGTTTCTGCACCCGCAAGGCCGCTTCATTTGTCCGACGGTAGGGTGGGGCCACGGGAAGTATTACATCGACCGTTCCGGTGCCAACGGGGTCGCTCGGGTGCGCCGTTCCAACGGTAACCTTTTGCAAAATTTACAACAGATCTCCGCGCCGATTCACCCCCACGGTGAGCAGGTGAATGGGTTGAGCGCTGGTTTTTTATCAGGTATGTCCTTGGATCAATTCCGTCTTTCGGTTCAGCAGCGCGTCGAGCCGGGAAGGCAATCGGAATGAGCCACGCTAAGGCGATTGCCTTGGGATTTCTTTTAGGGTTCGGGGCATAAGCGCTTCCGCCTTTGTCACGAGTGAAAACCGGTGGCCGAATGGCACGATCACTTACCAAATTCGGCTGGGTGGCGCCGCGAGCGGACCGCTCATAAATGGGGCTTCGAGTTGGACCACGGTCGCGCTCGCCGGGATGAACGAGTGGAACGTGCACTTGAATAGCATTCAGATCACGGCAGTCGAAGCGGCTCCGGGAGGACAGGGCGACGATGACAGCGCCAATGATTTGTTCTTCTCCGACACCGTTTACGGTGAAGCGTTTGGCGGACAAACTTCGGCGGTAACCGTGAATCAATTTCAGGGATTTGAGCTGCCCTTGCCGCGGGTTGAATCGGACATTGTCTTCAGCAATTAGCCCGCCTTGAAGTGGAATTCCTACCGTGGAAATTTCCGTAACGATACCGACGATCTGCGGTGCGTTTTGAACCACGAACTGGGACACGCCATCGGGTTGGACCACCCGGATGAATTTGGTCAGACGGTGAATGCCGTCATGAATGCTTTTGTCGGCGACAACGATACCGTCGTTGCCGACGACATCCAAGGCGGCCAAGCAATGTATGGAGCGCGGATGGGCGGCAAGTTATCGAGCTTCTCCGTCCGAGCTAAAACCGGCGGTGAGTTCGGCACCTTGATCTTAGGCTTCGCCACGGCCGGCACCTCGAAGCAGGTATTGATTCGCGGGATGAGCCCTTCCACGGCCGCGTTTGGTGTGCTGAACCCCATGCCAAATCCGCGGATGGATATGGTCTCGAATCAGGTTACGATCGACGAGGCAGACGATTGGGGCGACGAATCAAATTCGGCTGAAATCTCAGCGCGAGGTGCCGCTCTCGGCGCCTTTCCCCCGACGAGTTCGCTGGAAGCGATTTTGCTGCGGTCCGTCGATCCCAGTCTCTACACCGTGCTGGTTTCTGATTTTCAGCACCGCACCGGAGAGGTGCTGATTGAGGCCTATGATGCCGATGCGTTATCCGCGGCGGGTCGATTGACCAACCTTTCCACCCGGACGGAAGTGGGCGGCACCGGCCGGATTACTCACCGTAGGATTTGTGGTCGATGGCGGGGATAGCATTACCCTACTTATCCGGGGAGTGGGACCCACCCTGTCGGGGTTTGGCGTGGCCGGGGCCAAACGCTCGGCGGCGATCCAAGTCGGAGCGTTTACGCGGATCGATCCCAGTCGCGATGCCGCCCTATTGGTAACGCTGGCCCCCGGGGCCTACACCGTCCTGATGGATGGCTGCGATGGCGCATCGGGTAACGGACTGATCGAGATCTACGAAGTTCTCGGAGCCGCTAGCGATTAGCGGCGAGGCGACATCAACCTGAGCCGGCGACAGCGCGGTTAAAATTCCGCGGACGTCTCGAGCTGGGCACCGGGCGGCAACTCAATTTCACCGGCAGAGGTGCATTCGTCCTCGTCGTTTTTCCATAGCGTCACTTTGACGGGTTCGGTAGCGGCATCCGATTCCCATCGCCATTTTCCGATCGAAACGAACTGCAGCGGAATCCCTTCGGCGCGGCTCAACCCCGGACCGTCGCCCCGGATAAATAACCGGTTACCGATCCCGATGTAAGCGGTGACCGTGAGCCGGGTCATGCCATCCGATGATGGCGCGGGCTTCGTGGGAGTGGGATTATCGAGCACGTTGTTTCCGGTGACTGTAAGGGAGGGCGGAGGCGGTTCGTCGGCCGTAGTTGCAGATGAGATGTCTGCCTGGGCCGACTTCTTGGCGCCTGCATCGGTATCGGCGGCCGGTGCCTCGGGCAGCGATTTCCCTGCCTTCACCGCGACCTCCGGTTTTGTCGCCGTTGCGGGTGAGGCTCGATCGGGCGGTGCGCTCGGTTCTTCCGTCGGGGCCGGTGACGCCGGTTCGGAAGCCGCAGACGGAAAGGCTGATGGCGAGTCATCTTCGACTGGGGCCGAGCTCAAATCAGGTTTGGGAACGGATTCGATCTTCGAGGCAGACTTCTTTTTGCGCACCGGTTTTGGCGGCTGAGTCTCGGCGGGCTCGGCTGCGGGGAGCGGAGATTCCGGGCCGACGATATCGCCGCCAAACAGTAAATCATCAGACGCTGCTGAAGGCGCTTCGGCCGTAGATTTTTTACGCCGAGCCGGTTTGGGTTTGCCGGGCTCGGTGGCGGGTAGGGGAGCAGGCGAAGGTTCGGCTGTCGTGGTTTGGATCGAATTGCTCAGCGCGGTAATCGCGTTGTCCAAGCGGGCCCCCAGCGCCTCGTTTTGCGCGATCAATTCGTCGCGCAGGGTGGTGAGCTCTTTCCGGAATTTTGGCAGGGCTTCGCTCGGGGCCGGACTCGATTGCGCGGCGGCCGCTTCGCGGGCCGCCTGAATCGTCGCGGGCAGGGAATCTAAGCGGTTCAAGTTCGCTTGGGTTTTCTCCGCAATCTCATTGAGCCCCCTAGCAGCGATGCTGGCTTGATCGGCCGCCGATCCCGTGGAACGCACGAATTTTTCCAACATCCGCTCCCGGTCGCGGAGCACTTTCTCTTGGTGTCGGGCGTAGCCTACGATGAACGGTGCCAGGCCTACCGCCACCGCGAGTCCGGTCGAAACAACGATCCCCACGACTTCAGCGGTGGAGGGATCGCTGCCCATGCGGTAGGCGAGCAATGCTGCTACGGAGAGCAGGATCAAATCGCCGATAATGAAAGGGATCTTGGGAAGGCGCGGGGTGTCGTCGAGAAGTTCCATTGGGCTGACCCACAGGGTCAAGGCAGTGGATCGAATTCGCGCTGCCGGCACAAGTTCCGAGTGGCGGTATCAGCGCCTTGGGTTCCGCTGCCCCAACGCTGGCCGCAAGGCGATACCTTTGGCTGGCGCGGAAAACGCAGGAAATTGAAGGTCGGAGATCAGTTACTTTCTGTTGGCTATCCGACCAAAGGACGGCAATTTTTTCGGGTCGATGAATTACCCTCATTTCGTGAGTATTGAGCAAGCAGGCACCGATGGTTCCACCCATCACTACGTGGTGCACACGATTGATCCGAAGTTGGCGGTCAGGTTTTCGGCGGAGTGGGTGCAAGGCCAGATCAGGCCGGGCACTATCCAGCGGATCTCAGTCCCGAATTCATGGGCCGGGGAGTATTCGCAATACGCGAGGTTGGTGACCAAGGCAGAGCAATTTTTTCGCGCGACGTTGTGCGATAATAACGCCGTCAGCGGTCGGCTACTACCTCCCTCGGTTTGAAGGGGGAGTAGGTTGCGGCGAGGGGCGAGTGCGGGGATGAACCGCGGTTACCTGTCGGGCCTAAAGCTCGAGCCACCCCGCAAAGCGCGGGCTTGGTCCGACGGGGCTCGGGCTTTACACCCAACAGGTTGCATTCTTCTGGTGGAGCAATGCGCCCCGTTTTTACCCCAATTATTCTAAAACTGCGTGCGCCACATTCGCCCCATGAGCGCCAGCAGCATGCCGATCCGAATTGCTCCCTCGAAGGTCAGGATCACCAGAATCCATTTGAGACCGGCATTGCGACGCAGCGCGTAACCGACCAGCGAAACCGCGATCAGCACCCCGATGTGCGCGCGGCCGAATTCGGGGACCAGCATCATCCCCATCCACAACCAGTAGGCCACGAGGGCTAAGGTCCACCCGGCGGCCATCGGCTCGCGGGGGCCCCCGAGTCGGGGATCGGTGCCGCGTTCGATTTGTTTGACGCCGACGAGTCGTTCAGCCGCCACCAATTGCACGATCTCAAAGAGAAAAAACAGCGGAGCAGCAAAGGCGATTACGGGAACCGAATACATAGGGTGGTCAGCCGAGCAACGTGGTTAACTTCGCTAGCACAGCAACCCCCAACCGGATGTCGTCGGCGTTGTTTTATTTATGACGTTGCACGCTTTCGGTCTCGTAGGTGAGTTTTCTGGACTATGGCAGAAATGGACCTCATCGAGACTTTCCGGGCCGCGAATCAAGCGCAGGTCTTTAACTATTTTGCGGAACTCTCCGAGGCGGAGCAGGGGGCCCTTTGGGCGCAGGCAGAGGAAATCGACTTAGTCGAAATTGATCGTCTCAAACGTGAACTCATCGATGGGTCTGCCGGAGGCACCGTGGATCTGGAGGGGTTAGAGCCTGCGCCCTACGAATCTCGCCCCGAACACGGGGGGAACCCTGCCGTCTGGGCCGAAGCGCTCCAGCACGGCGAAGCGGCCTTGCGCGCTGGTCGCGTCGCGCTGTTTACCGTAGCGGGGGGGCAAGGCACGCGGTTGGGCTTCGATGGGCCGAAGGGGACGTTTCCGATCACTCCCGTGCGCTCGGCGACTTTGTTTCAGGTCTTTGCCGAGAAAGTTGCTGCGGCGAGCAAGCGCTATGGTCAGCCGCTCCCGTGGTTGATCATGACGAGTCACCAGAACCACGAGGCGACCGTGGCGTTTTTTGAAGCCCATGATTTCTGGGGGCTGGATGCGACCAAGGTTCGATTCTTCCGCCAAGGCCGGATGCCCGCCCTCGATGCGAATGGTAAGATCATGCTCTCGGCCAAGGGGAGCATTGCGATGTCGCCGGATGGCCATGGCGGCTCGCTGCGGGCACTCGTGCGGTCGGGTTCGCTCGATTGGTTGGCGGCTCAAGGAATCGATACCATTAGCTATTTCCAGGTCGATAATCCGCTCGTGCGCTGCGTCGATCCGGCCTTCATCGGCTGGCATCTGAGCAGGGGCTCTGAGATGTCGAGCAAGATGGTGCCCAAGGCCGACGCGGGCGAGAAGGTGGGGCACTTCTGCCGCCAACGTGGTCGGGCCGTAGTGGTGGAGTATTCGGATCTCCCGGCGGCGCGGCAGGAAGAGACGGATGCCGCCGGAAATCTCCGCTTCGTCGCGGGCAGTATCGCGATTCACGTATTGGATTGCGGATTTGTGCGGCGCCTAGCGGAAGGCGGTTCGGATGTTGCCCTCCCGTTTCACGTGGCGCACAAAAAAATCCCGACGATCAATTCCGTTGGAGCGCCGGTGAATCCGACTGAGCCCAACGGTATCAAGCTGGAGATGTTTGTCTTCGATGCCCTACCCTTTGCCCAGCATCCGGTCATCATCGAAACGCTCCGAGAGGACGACTTCTCGCCGGTCAAGAATGCCGCGGGCCGCGACTCGGCCGCGACCTGTCAGGCTGATTTGCTCCGACAGTATGCGCGTTGGGCCAACGCCAATGGCGCCGGTCTGGCTGTCGACGAGTCAGGATTGCCCGCCGTGAAATTCGAGGTGGCACCAACCTTCGGCTACGATGAGGCTTCCTTCGCCGACAGCTGGAGCCGGAGTGCGGCCGCTGTGGCCATTGCCGACCAAACCGTCCTCGCCTGATTTTTTTTAATTCGCCCATGACTGTATCAGATCGCATCCAAAACGCCGCTGCATCCGGCCATCTTCTCGAATCTACCGCGACCAACCTCCAAGCGTGGTTGGCGGCGGACCTGCCGGCTTGGGTCGGCGAGAGTGTGGAGGAGCTCGTTGATCAGTCCGCGTGGGATGAGCTGAACGACCGTTTCTACCAATACTTGGCTTTTGGCACGGGCGGCATGCGCGGCCGCACCATTGGTCGGATCATTACCAACGTTGAAAACGGCGAGCCGGGGCCGCGCGGGACGCCCACGCATGCCGCGGCGGGATGTAATGTGCTCAACGACTTCACGCTGGTGCGAGCCATCGTGGGATTATTCCGTCATGTGAGCGCCTACCTCAAGGCGCAGGATCGGCTGGAGGTGCCCACGATCGTGATCGCCCACGACGTGCGCCACTTCTCGCGTCATTTTTGTGAGCTCGCCGCCTCGACCTGGGTTCAGTTGGGCGGCAATGCCTTCATCTTCGACGGTCCGCGTTCTACGCCTCAGCTCAGTTTCAGCGTGCGTTGGCTCCGGGCCAATTGTGGGGTGGTGATCACTGCGAGCCACAACCCGCCCCATGATAACGGATTCAAAGCCTACTTCGAAGATGGCGCCCAAGTCGTGCCGCCCCACGACGAAGGCATCGTCGACCAAGTCGGCGCCGTGCCGTTGAATGAACTGAACGCCTTCCTCGAAGTCTCCGCGAATCGCGTGGTGCAATTGGGCCGTCAGGCGGACGATGCCTATCTGAGCGCGGCGGCCAAGGCGGCGATCGATGAATCGGTGTTTGAGAAAGCCCAGCTTGGCGTCGGCTACACCAATATCCATGGCGTCGGTGGCGTTTCCACCGTGCCGTTGTTGGCTCACGCCGGTTGTCGGGTTTATGAAGTCCCCTCGCAGGCGGAATTTGATCCGCGGTTTCCGACCGTTAAATCGCCCAATCCGGAGAATGCCGAGGCGCTCAAACTCGCCATCGAACTCGCCAACCAAAAGGGCCTCGACGTCATCATGGCGACCGATCCCGACGGTGATCGCATGGGCTGCGCGGTGCGGGGCAGCGATGGCCAGATGCATATTTTGACGGGCAACCAGATCGGCTCGTTACTCGCCGACTACCGCATCAGTAAATACAAAGAACTCGGCTGGATTCCGGCGGCCGGCTCCGACCGGGTGGCGTTGGTTAAGACGTTTGTGACCACCCCGCTGCAAGATGCGATCGGTCAGGCGCACGGCGTGAAAATCATCAATACGCTCACCGGCTTTAAATGGATTGCGAGTAAGATGCGCGGCTACGAGCAGAAGCTCCGGGAAGGCCTCCTCGCCGAGGGTATCGGTTTGGACTACGACGCCACTCCCTTTGCGTCTCGCGCCAAGCTCCTGCAGCAGCACAGCACCTTCTATGCTTTCGGTTCGGAAGAGAGCTATGGCTACCTGCCCAACGACTACGTGCGCGACAAGGACGGCAACGCCGCCTGCCTAATGTTCGCCGAATTTTGTGCCGCCGTGAAGCTGAGCGGCGACACCGTCTTGGATCGCCTCGACGCGATGTATCGGCAGCACGGATACTTTACCGAAGGCACCATTAATCTCTATTACGAAGGTGCCACCGGAGCGGAGAAGATTAAGCGGATTCTCAGTTCCTATCGCTCCAGTCCTCCAACCGCATTTGGGGGGGTGGCCGTGACGGACTTCAAGGACTTCGGCGTGCAAGACATCAAAGACGCCGATGATGAACTCATTCCCAAGCAAGACCTCTACGTGGTCACCTTGGCCAATGGCTACTCGTTCGCCGCGCGGGGCAGTGGGACCGAGCCGAAGATGAAATTCTACGTCTTCGCGAATGCTCCCGTGCCGGTCGGAGCCGATTTGGCGGCGGTAAAAGAGGAGCTCGCCGTTGAGCTCCAACGCATCAAAGACGAGATCGAGGCGGATGCTAAAACGCGCGCCGAGGGTTAATCTTTGACCGCTCTTAATCACCACCCACGAACGCACCGCCATCATGATTAATCGACTCCGCTCCGGCCTCGCTGTCCTCACTTTCACGCTGTGTCTGCCCGGTTTGACCGTGGCTGAGGAGACCGGTCCCGGGCCCCGGCTTGAAGCCGGCGACGTGCAGCGCTTCATCGATACCGTCCCGAAAATGATGAAGGATCTGGAAGCCCTCGGTGCCGATTTTGGCGACGTCAAAAACCCGACTGCGCTACAAGGGATGATGGCTCACGAAAAGGTGCAGGAGATTTTGGCGCGTTACGACTGGCACCAAGAGACCTACCTAGAAAAAGTAACGGCAATAGCCGGCGGTTACGCAGCGGTTCGCATGGATGAGGAATTGCAAGCGTTGCCCGAAGAGCAGCGGGCCATGGTCAAGTCCATGATGGGCGCTCAGATGCCCAAACTCCTCATGGTGCATCCGAACGATGTGAAAATCGTAGAGCAACACAAGTCGGCTCTAGACGCCTTCTTTGACTCGCAGTAAAGGGGGGCTGCGACGACGTGGTCCGATGCGGGTCGGGCTTTGCGCCCGGGCGGCTGCGTCCTCCCGGTTGAGAGATGGGCCAGGGGCACGGCATCCGGTGAATCCGTTATTCGAGGGTAGGGTGGTTGGGTTCGCCATCGCCATCCGGGCTGGACCGGACTCCGTCGCCGTAAACCGCCGATTGCGCTGGCTTGGGTTTGGGTCAATTGTCGCCGGTGCAGCACGCGAAGGCCGTGAAGCAGATGTTCACCGTAGATAAATCGACTAAAAACGGGAATCGAAAATAGAAGCTAAACCCTTGGTAATAGGATAACTTTTAAACTTATCTAGTAAACCATTGACAGGGGGCAGGCGCGCCAGTGTGTTTCTCCTTTTCCCATGAAAGTCGTCTCTTCCATCAAGTCCGCCAAGAAGCGCCATCCCGCGTGCCAAGTGGTTCGCCGCAAGGGCCGCATCTACGTAATCAACAAAGTTGAGCCCCGTTTCAAGGCTCGCCAAGGTTGATCCCGTCTCATTCCCAAAGGAAATATCTGTGAAAGCTGAAGGCCATCCCTCTCTCAACAACGTCTGTTTCATTGACGTCGCAACCGGCAAGAAATTCCTGACGCGCTCCGCTGTGAGTGCGCAGCGGAAGGAAACAATCGACGGGGTCGAGTATCACGTGATTGTGCGTGATGTCACCAGCGACTCTCACCCGGCTTATACTGGCGAGAAACGTCTGGTTGATACCGCCGGGCGGATCGAGAAGTTCTCGAACAAATTCAAGCGCCAGCGCGCCAAGTAAGGGGCGAATCGCCCCTCCCACTTTCAACCCGTTCCTTCGTTGGAGCGGGTTTTTTTGTGTTTCCCCCTTGCGCCTGCTGCGCGGATTCGGTGCGGTTCGCGCCGTGTCCGTTGAACCCCCTCTCATTGTTTTCGATTGTGACAGCACCCTGAGCGCTATCGAGGGAGTAGACGAACTAGCGCGGGCGCGAGGCCCGGCATTGTTTGCGGAGGTAGAAGCCATGACGCACGCCGCCATGGACGGTAAGATTTCCGTGGAGTCGGTCTTTGGCCAACGGCTTGAAATCATCCGCCCGAGCCGAGCGGACATCGCCGCCGTCGGCCAACGCTACATCGAGACGATCGAACCCACCGCCGCAGACACGGTCGCAGCGCTGGTCAAACGAGGCTGGCGCGTAGCAATCCTGAGTGGGGGTTTCCGTCAGGCGATTCGGCCGTTGGCGGACCAACTGGGGATCGAGGTGGTGGAGGCCGTCGACCTCTACTTCGACGATGCGGGTGAATACCGCTCGTTTGATCAGACCTATCCGACCACCCGATCTGGGGGGAAGCCCAAGGTGATCCAATCCTTACGCGCACGATTTCATCCATCCAAAATCGTCATGGTGGGGGATGGCGTCAGCGATTTGGAAACGGCGGTGATCGTTGATCGATTCATTGGTTTTGGCCGTTACGTAGCGCGGCAAAAGGTAGCGGCCGAGGCGGAACGGTTCGTGCGATCACTGGATCAAGTCCTAGTAAACCTACCTGAAATCGGCGATTGAAGCGCTTGCGCCCGTAGCGGCGAGACGATTACGTGAAGCTGTATGTTGCTTTGTATTAGGCTCTTCATGGCATTTTTCGGAGTTTTGCTCATGGGTTTCCTTCCGACTTTGGCTTCGGCCTCAACAGGAGATCAAGGGGGCGACCAAGGGGGCGGACATAGCGGTGAAGGCTTCGGCTTAGACCGTTCGATCGACGAGAATTTCCCGCATGCGCTGGAGTGGTATCACGACAACGATGAATCCACGCTGTGGGAAACGTTGCAGATCCGCGTGGGGGACGAGCCGTTTAATCTGATTGCGACGATCATCTTCGTGCTAGCGATCATTCACACGTTCCTCACGGCTCGATTCCGGCATGCGGCTCACGAGGCGGAGAAGGCTCATCGCCAAAAAATCTTAGCGCGACCACCGGAGCCGGATACGGACAACTCGGATGATGGCCGTCCCGACGAAGTGAGTTTTAAGGGGCAAGTGCTGCATTTCTTTGGCGAAGTTGAAGTCGTATTCGGCCTCTGGGTGGTGGTGCTGTTGTGCGCGTTGGCGCTCGATGAGGGCTGGGATCGCGCGCTGAGTTACGTGGACTATCGGGTCACTTACACCGAGCCGATGTTTGTGGTGGTGATCATGGCGATGGCGGCCTCGCGACCCGTGCTCAAGGTCGCGCGACAGGTGATGGCGACGATCGCGGGAATCGGCAAACGTTCTATCGCGGCTTGGTGGCTGAGTATCTTGATGGTCGGACCGCTGCTCGGCTCGTTTATCACGGAGCCCGCGGCCATGACAATTTCGGCCCTGTTGTTGGGCCGCCAGTTTTACGTGCTCAAACCGTCCATTCGTTTTGCTTACGCGACGATCGGTTTGCTGTTTGTGAACATATCGGTCGGCGGAACGTTCACGCACTTCGCGGCCCCGCCGGTTTTGATGGTAGCGGGCACTTGGAATTGGGATTTGATTTTCATGTTCACCCATTTTGGCTGGAAGGCGTTGGTGGGAATCGTGGCCTCCACCACGATCTACTACTTCCTTTTCCGGAAAGAATTCGCGCTGATGGAGGAGAAGGTGAAATCGGATCCCAGTATGGCGCCGGCCTCGGGTGATGGTCCGGCCGTTCCGATTTGGATTACCGCCGTGCAACTCCTGTTTATGGCGTGGACGGTCATGGTCGCGCATCACCCGCCATTCTTCATTGGCGGGTTCTTGTTCTTCTTGGCGTTTACGCAGGCCACCGCGCACCACCAAGACAAACTCGACTTAAAGCCACCGCTGCTCGTGGGTTTCTTTTTGGCCGGACTGGTGACGCACGGAGGGCTGCAAGGCTGGTGGATTGCACCGGTCCTGTCCCGACTCGGGGATACGTCGTTGTTCTTTGGAGCGACCGTGCTAACCGCGTTCAACGACAATGCCTCCATTACGTATCTCGCTACGTTGGTCCCGGGATTTACCGATGAAATGAAATACGCGGTGGTCGCCGGTGCCGTCACGGGCGGCGGTCTCACCGTGATCGCAAATGCCCCCAATCCGGCCGGACAGTCCGTGCTCCAACGCTACTTCCCCAACGGGGTAACCCCGCTGGGATTGTTTCTCGGCGCCCTCGGACCCACGCTGATTATGTCGGCCTGTTTCTTGATCTTCTAGAATTGGCCTCGAGGCAGGTCGGGCGCAAAGCCCGACCTACCCAGCAGGCCGCTGGCTTTATCCGACGTGGGTCGGGCGTTACGCCCGACAGGTTTCATCCTTCCGATTGACCGATGAGCCCCGGTTACCGTGGCGATAAACCCGTGATTCGAGGGTAGGCCGGTTTGCTTCGCGATCTCCATCCTGCCGAGGCAGGACTTCGTCGCCGAAACCGCCGTTGCGGTGGAAATATTAGGCTGGAACGGCCCGCTCGACGAGCCCGCCCTACCGGGCGAGCCTCGGAGCTCTGGCCTATGGAAAGAGTCCCCGACTTTGTTTGGCATCCGCGACGCGCTGGATGCCCAAAGTCTGCGCGGCGAGTCGGCGACTGAAACCGTAACGTACCTTCTGCTGTTCGACGGACTCCTTGGCCCGATTAAGAATCTTGAACAATTTGGTCATAACCTCGTCCCGTTCCCAATAGTAGCTCTGGCGATTTTGGAGCCACTCGAAGTAAGAGACAATGACACCGCCAGAATTACACAATATGTCGGGTATCACGGTGATATCGCCGCGTTTGGTGAGCACTTTGTCGGCTTGATAGGTGGTCGGGCCGTTGGCGGCTTCGGCCAAGACCCGGCAGCGGAGTTTGGGGGCATTTTCCGGCGTAATAACGCGCTCCATCGCGGCCGGAATCAGCACGGTGCACTCGAGCTCCAGCAGTTCCGCGTTGCTGATCGGCTCGCCGCCTTCGAAGTCGCGCAGCACCGTTTGGGTGGCGATGAATTGTAGCGCCTTACGAACATCGATTCCTTTCGGATTGTAGAAGCCTCCGGTGTAATCGGAGATCGCGATAATTTTGGCGCCATAGTCAACGAGAGCGAGCGCGGCCTCGCTGCCCACATTGCCAAATCCTTGAATGGCTACGGTCGCCTGCGATGGCGCTATTTTGAGGTCTTCCAGATAGCGCTTTACCAGATAGGCGACCCCGACCCCGGTGGCTTCACGACGGCCTTGGGAGCCGCCGAGGGAGATGGGTTTACCGGTTACGATGGCGGGTTCGATGTGGCCGACATGGTTAGCATAGGTGTCCATCATCCACCCCATCATCTTCTCATTGGTGCCCAAGTCGGGCGCGGGCACATCGACGTTGGGGCCAATGAACGGAATGATTTCCTGCATGTAGCGGCGGGTCAGGCGCTCCAGCTCTCCCTCGGAGAGCTGAGCCGGATTCACGCTTACCCCGCCCTTCGCGCCGCCGTAGGGTAAACCGACGAGGGAGCACTTCCAGCTCATCCACATGGCCAGCGCGGCGACTTCACCGAGGGTGACTCTTTCGTGGAAACGGACGCCGCCTTTGGACGGTCCCGTGGAGAGACTATGCTGCACCCGGTAGCCTTCGAAAAGGGTGACACTACCATCGTCCCGTTTGAGCGGCAGGGAGACGGCGAAACACCGGCGAGGGTATTTGGTGCGGTCACGCATGGTCTCGGGCAGGCTGATGGCATCAGCGGCTTGATCGAATTGGCGACACGCCATTTTGAAAATCGGCGAGTCGTAGAGGGACGAAATGATGACCTTTGACATGGGGTTTAAAGGTTGATGTCGGGTGGTGCGTCCGAAAGCAATTGGCATCGCAGCGAAGGGCAGAACCACCGCTTGAGTTATCGGCCATCTCCGTTCCAGAATGATAGCGATGTATGGCTTGTTTTACCGTTTCGGCACTTGGTTGTTAGGGAAACTCGGCGCGGCGGTTTTGATTGTGGTCGTCGCGCTGATTGGCGTGAGCATCTGGCTCTACGTCCACGATCAGGTGGACGCGGAGACGCGGCGATTAGAGTATCTGGATACCCTCCGCAGCACTCAGGTGGAACTGGTGGCGCAGCAAGCTCAAGCGCTCGCTACTCTTCAGGCTTTACGCGAATCGGCTCGCGTCCAAGAGCAGCGTATTGTGCAGGCCAACCGGGTCATTGCTCGACTCAACGAATTGAGAAGCTGGTGGGATGATTTGTTTGGGAATCGGGAGCAACAGCAGGCCAACGCCGATCAACTCGTGCGGATGCAGGGGTTACTCACGACGGCGGAGACCGAACTGCAGATCGCCGCCCGCGATGTGAATCAGGCGGAAATCAGTCTCGAGGATCTGAAGTTTCAGATCTCCAGTGTGGAACAAGATTTGATTAGGACTGAGCAATCGGAGTCGGCGGCGGCCCACTATTTGAGGGATGCCTGGGATCGGTCGAAGTTCTACCTACTGATCGCATTGGGGGTATTTTTCGTCGGCCCGTCGATCGTGAAAGTGTTCTCTTACTTTCTCGTCGCGCCGTGGTTGGCCCGGGGAAAACCGATTCGCTTTGAGCAGGAGCTTGCCGTTATGCCTCACGTGCGGGCTAGCCACGTATCTACCACGGTGACCTTGTGGCCCGGTGAGGTGTTGCGCGTCAAAGCAGCCTTTCTGCAATCGAGCGACGATGACCTGACCCGCAAAACACGGTTCCTTTTTGATTGGGCCATTCCGCTCACGAGTGTCGCATGCGGCCTTACCGAATTGATTGAATTGCGCAATGGTCAGGCGGGAGAGCGCGCCGTGATCACCTTGTCCAACAGCGATGATCCGCACACCGAGTTGTCCGTGATCGAAGTCCCGGAAGGCGCGTCGCTTATTCTGCGGCCGAGCTTCCTCGTGGGCGTGATTACCGAGAATGAGGAGAAGGTGGCAATCCGTCGGCGGTGGACGCTCCTGCGCTGGCAGGCTTGGATCACGTTACAGTTCCGGTTCTTCGAATTTGTGGGCCCCTGTCGTTTGGTAGTGGCGGGTAGCCGGGGGGTGCGGGGCGAGCAACTGCGCTCCGAGCGTGAAGGGGTGCGGCCGGCGCGGCGCACGAACCAATTGGCGACCATCGGTTTCACGCCCAACCTCGATTATCTCCCGGTGCGGGCCGAGACGTTCTGGGGGTATTATCGCAACATGAACCCCCTGTTCGACGACCTGTTTGCGGGGGAGGGACTCTTTGTCTTGCAGGAGACCTCGACCGGCGCAGCCGGCCGGGGAGCTCGCAAGTTCTGGTCGGCAATTTGGAACGCAGTCCTTAAGGTGTTTGGCATTTAGACTCGGGAGTGTTTCGTTCCCGCTCTTTATGGCGATTAACACGAAGGAATTGGGTATCCTCTTTGATTGGGATGGAGTCATCATCGACTCGTCGCGACAACACGAGGTGAGCTGGGAGCGACTGGCCCAGGAGGAAAGTGCGCAGCTCCCCGCCGATCATTTTGGGCGGGGTTTTGGTCGAAAAAATGAAATGATCATCCCGGAGATTCTCGGGTGGACGACCGATCCGGCTGAGATTCGTCGACTGTCACTCCGGAAGGAAGCGCTCTATCGTAAAATTGTGGTGGAGCAGGGGGTGCAGGCTCTGGCCGGGGTGCATTCGTTTCTAAATCGCCTCAAAGCAGCCGGGATCCCGTCGTGCGTGGGTTCTTCCACGCACCGGGAGAATATCGACACCATTTTGGCGGTCATGGGATTCACCGGCCTCTTTGATGACATCGTCACGGCGGAAGATGTCACGGCGGGTAAGCCCCATCCGGACGTCTTCTTAAAGGCCGCTGCTAAGATCGGCCGAGCGCCGACCAGCTGTGTTGTTTTCGAAGACGCCCTCGCGGGGATCGAAGCTGGGCGCGCCGGCGGCATGAAGGTGGTGGGGGTGGCGACGACTCACGATGCCGACACTTTGATTCCGCTGGTTGATCGGGTCGTGCACCGCCTAGATGAACTGGAGATCGCCGATCTCGTCGGACTTTGGAGGAGCTGAGCGATGGGAATCTTTAAACTAGCATCGGACTATGCGCCGACCGGTGATCAGCCTCAGGCGATTGAGGCCTTGGTGAAGTCAATCAACGCTGGGAATCGCGATCAAACCCTCCTCGGGGTGACGGGCTCGGGGAAGACCTTCACGATGGCCAACGTGATTGCCCGCTGCGATCGGCCGACCCTGATCATCTCCCACAATAAGACGCTAGCCGCCCAGCTGTATTCGGAGTTCAAAAACTTCTTTCCCGAAAACGCGGTCGAATACTTTGTCAGCTACTATGACTACTATCAGCCGGAGGCCTATATCTCCTCGACCGATACGTTCATCGAAAAGGACTCGTCCATCAACGAAGAGATTGAGCGACTGCGCATCGCGACGACCAGCTCCTTGGTTTCACGCCGGGATGTGATCGTCGTCGCTTCGGTTTCTTGCATCTATGGCTTAGGCTCACCGGAAGACTTCACCGCCTTGCGCGTGGAGCTGCGCAAGGGCGGCACCTTGCCGCGACAGGTGCTACTCGAACGCCTGATCGACAACCTCTATGAGCGCAACGACTACGAGCTCAAGCGAGGGCGGTTTCGCGTGCGGGGCGATGTGATCGACATCATGCCAGCCTACACCGAGCAGGCGCTGCGGGTGGAGTTGTGGGGGGACGAAGTAGAAACAATCACGGAATTCGATCCGTTGACGGGGGAGACGATCCGCTCGCTGGATCAGTTTGATCTGTATCCTGCGACCCAATACGTGACCACCAAAGACAAGATGGCGGCAGCGGTGGGGAAAATTAAACACGAGCTCGATGATCGGGTGGCGCAGTTCGAGTCGGAGGGTCGGTTACTGGAGGCGCAGCGGATTCGCATGCGCACCAATTATGATTTGGAGATGCTCCAAGAGATGGGGTTCTGCAACGGGATTGAAAACTACTCCCTGCATATGTCCGGCGGCACGCCGGGAGACCGTCCCACCTGCTTGATCGATTTCTTCCCCCGAGATTTCATGCTCTTCGTGGATGAAAGCCATGCGACTGTGCCGCAGGTCGGCGGGATGTTTAATGGCGACCGCGCGCGCAAGCTCAACCTCGTCGAACATGGTTTTCGCCTGCCCTCGGCCTTGGATAACCGACCGCAGAATATTGAAGAATTCCGCCAGATCACGGGCCAAACGCTTTACGTTTCAGCGACCCCGGCTAAGTTCGAGTTGGAGCATTCGACGGTCATCGCCGAACAGGTGATCCGCCCGACCGGCCTGTTGGATCCAGAAATCGTGATTCGGCCGATCAAGGGACAGGTGGAGGATTTGATCAGTGAAACGCGGGCGGCGGTTGCCGTCGGCGAGCGCGTTATCGTGACCACCTTGACTAAGCGACTTTCCGAGGACCTGACCAGCTACCTGCGCGAGGCCAAGCTGCGCGTCGAGTATTTGCACAGCGACATCGACGTGATCGAGCGCGTGGAGATTTTACGTAACTTGCGCTTGGGTAATTTTGATATCCTGATCGGCATCAATCTCCTGCGCGAAGGATTGGACCTCCCGGAAGTCGCCTTGGTGGCGATTTTGGACGCCGACAAAGAGGGATTTCTGCGCAGCGAAACCTCCTTGGTGCAGACGGCTGGCCGCGCCGCCCGCCATGTGCGAGGTCGAGTCATCTTTTATGCGGATAAGCGCACGGAATCGATCAAGCGCACGATTGCAGTGACCTCGGCCCGCCGCGCCAAACAGCTCGCTCATAATGAGGCTCATGGGATCACGCCGCAGAGTGTGCAACGACCCGTGCAGACGAGTCTCCACGTCTACGATGGCTCGGGAGAGTCTCGCGAGGACGAGGTGCTGATGGCGGCGGAAGGCGACGAAGATGTCGCCGCCGTGATCGCGGAGCTCGAACTCGAGATGACCGAGGCGTCCAACAAATTGGAATTCGAGCGCGCCGCTTTGTTGCGGGACCAGATCGAGGCATTGCGCAGCGGTGATTTTAAGCAGCCCGCCCAGCGGTCAACCCGAGGTAAGAAGAGCAAAGGCAAGGGCAACTACTCGCGGCGCCGTTGAGGCAGCGCCGCGCGAGAGTTGCCTCCGGCTATGGCGCACCTAACTTAGCTGAGCATGATCCGTCTGCCTAGAGTTTCACGGGGGTTACTTGTCGCTTTGTTGGCTGCGAGTGCTGCGACCCTGCGTGGGCTGCAGGTGTCCGGCGAGGCGATGATCAATCCTCCCACGCAAGAGTGGCTGGCTGGGGTGTTAGCGGCAGACTCCAGCTTTAGCTGGCGAGAGTTGGAAAACGCCTCGGCGCAAGCGGCCGTAGCGGCTTCTCGGAGCAATCGCACGGATGCGATGGAGAGTTGGTTGTTGGTCGGACGGTGGGCTCGCTTGCTTGATACCGACCAGCGGGAGGTAACCGGCCGTTGGATTGAAGCAGTGAATTCGGCCCGATTGGGTCACTATAACATGCGCACGGAGTATGATCCGCCGGAGGCCCCCCTCAGTGCGTTGCTGAGTGCTGAGTTCGTCTCAACGATCATCTCCGATACGGAGTTTTCCAGCACCTTTTTTTACCTCCTCACCCCTTACGATTATCTGCCGGGAACCTTGGGTATTTTAGACCGCTTGTATACGCATGACCCCGCGTTGTTTTCGCGCTACGGCCAACTGGCTCTCGCGATCGCGTTGGTTTACGATGTGCCGCCGCCGCCGCATTGGCCCCATGGGCAGGTGTCAGCGGAATTGTTGTCACGTCAGTTGCGCGATCCGCTGGAGGTTTTCGAGTTTTGGATCGAGGCCGATCAGGCGGGAGTGACCTTGCACGATCTCGCACGATTGGGGGCTTCGGAACTCAAGTTTGTGGTGGATACCGCCGCGCCGGCCCTCGAGCTCACTTGGGTCCAACAACGGGTGGAATTTGACTTCGATAGTTTACCCCGGGCTTATGACGCGGTCGCCTACCGGATGGATCGAATCGAATCCGGCGACTATGCCTGGCCGGGTAACATCTACACGCTCCCGACGATTCTAGCGCAGGGCGGGATTTGCATCGATCAGGGGTATTTTGCTTCCCACGTCGGTAAGGCGCGTGGCGTCCCCACGCTGCTGTTCAGAGGCGCCGGCCTCGATGGTCGTCATGCTTGGTTTGGCTACTTGGACGGACAACAAAAATGGCAGTTGGATGTGGGGCGCTATGCGGAGCAAAAGTTGGTCGCGGGCCTCGCATTTGATCCGCAGACTTGGGGTAATGTTAACGACCATGAATTGGCCTTCCTCGCCGAGCGTTTTCATCGTCTACCGCAGTTCCGTCAATCGCGGGCGTGGTTCTATCTGGCTCAAGAACACCTGCGGACCGGCGATTTGACCGCGGCCGTCGCAGCGGCGCGGAAGGCGACGGGTTTTGAGCCGCGCAACGTGTCCGCTTGGGATGTCCGGGTGATCGCCGAGCGCGCGGCCGAATTGAGTTTGGTAAAGCGCGAAAGCACCTTGCGCGAAGCGGCGCGGGCCTTACAGCGCTATCCCGATCTCTACGCGCGTTTTATGCGCGCCGCTATTTTGACCATGCGCGAGCGTGGTCAAAATAGCGCGGCGGATCATCAGGAACGCATGTTGGCGCGAAAGTTTACGGTGGATCGTTCCGATATCGCGATTGCCCAAGCGGCCGTGATGTTGAATCGGACCATGGCCCAAGACGACGCGAGCACGCAGCTCCGCGTCTTCGAGAGTGCCCTCCGACAATTCGGCATCGGCGCGGGCATGGGTGCATTTGACCGTTTGATTCGACCCTTTTTTGAGCATGCGATGAAGGAGGGGCGAAAGGACGATGCGCGGACCATCCTTCTCCTGACGCTGCGGTTCATTCCGGTCGAACCAGATACGCAGTTTGCTAGCGAGATGGAGATGCTGGCCCGGCGGCTCTGAAGCGACGCTAGCGCAGCAACGGCCGCAGGCTGGCAAACTCATCGGTCAGCACGGTCCCGCTCAGATCGGGGGGCGCGACGATTCCAGTCCATTTGGTAATAACGGAGGAATTAAGCCCGTCACGGCTGCGGGACAGCAGGATCCACTCGCGACCAAAGTGCCCGTTCTCGTGGCGTTCAGGATGATCGATAATGTGCGCCTGAAAGAGGCCGTGTTGGTGAGCATTACGTTCCACGGCACGGCGCAGATCCAGCACCCGATGGGAGGTGTTTATGGCCAACACTCCCTCCGGCGCGAGCCGGACTAGGGCGGCGTCAAAGGCCTCCTGTCCGAGCAGGAGGCGACCGTCGCCGCCGCGCCCTCCGAGTCCCTCAAGCCGGCGATCAAGGTGGGAGCGCGCGGTTTCATGCTGCCGAGGGGAAACCCAAATCCTCCCGTGTTATTCCCAATGATTCCCCGGCTGTTGCAGCACGGATTGCGCGGTTACGGCAGCGGCCGCTCGGGTCTCGCAGCCGAGTTTGCGGAATACGTTCTCCACGTGTTTGTGCACCGTGCGTACGGCCGCGCCGATGATCGTCGCGATGTCGGGGTTACTTTTCCCTTGGGCTACCCAGAACAAAACCTCGGCTTCGCGCGGGGTCAGTCCGAGCGGCATCAGGGCGCTGGGGTTGGGGGAGGGTGAAGTCTCTTCGAGCACTAAAAAGTGAAGGTCGTCGCGTCCTGATTCATTGAACCGCCGGATGCTCAGCCCATGACCGGCTTGATGCAGGCTGGCGGGCAACTGACCGGCTACTTGATAGTCATCACAATGCCGATGGAGCAGGGACTCAGCGAGGCGAGTGGTGAAGATGATCTCGCCCGCTCGGTCGGTAATCAGCACGGCGCGGTCGAGCGATTTAGCTAATTGATTCTCCGCATCGATTCGGAGATTCAGCTCATCCTCTAAATTCCTCCGCAAGCGCATGAGCTCGATGTGCGTTTTCACGCGGGCCAGCACTTCCTGTTCGAAAAACGGTTTGACGATATAGTCCACGGCTCCGGCTTCGAAAGCGCGCACCTTTTGCACAGGCTCATCCAAAGCGGTCATGAATATGACCGGGATTTGTCGCCAGGACGAACGTGCTTTAAGTCTCGCGCAGGCCTCAAACCCGTCCATGCCGGGCATCATCACATCGAGTAAGATCAAGTCCGGCGTGATGTGCTCCAGTTGGGCCAGTGCACTCTGCCCACTCTCCGCCACCAGCACTTCGTAGGTCGCATTCTCCAACGCTTCCAACAGCACCCCGATATTAGCAGGCGTATCGTCGACGACGAGGATGGTGGCGTTGGCGGGCATAGGCGGAGTTAGGGAGAAGGGGTGGTGGCGTCAAATCTCGCGGCTAACGCATGACGAATTCCGTCCATTTGATAGGCCGCCACGAGCGGGCGAAGGAGGTCCGCTAAACTGGCGAGTTCGACGTAGTCGAGAGACCACGAATCGATCTGCTGGCGGATGCCGCGAATGTCACCGCGTTTGGCGCAATCAACGAGCTTTGCTTGGATTTTTGCATAGGTCGCCAGATCGAGGTGTCTGGTGGCGGCGGGTGCCTTCGAAGTCTTCGTTGGAGTCGTGACATCCCACGTGATTTTGAGGGCTCGACTCAACCGATCCAAAAGTTCTTGCTCGCGAAAGGGCTTGGGTAGGAAGTCGTCACAGCCCGCGTCAAAAGCGACTTGGGGATCGAACGCCAAGACCGAAGCTGACATTAACACGATCTTCGATCGATCACCGTAGGTTTGGCGAATTTGGCGCGAAAACGCTAATCCGTCCATGCCCGGCATCCGCAGATCTACGATCAACCCATCCGGTGGTTCAGATAACCCGGCGATTGCCGCCAACGCATCTTCGGCGCAAGGCATCGATATGATTTTAAAGCCAAGGGGAGATAGGATTTCATCGATCAGACTCCGATTTACCAGCACGTCATCGACCACCATGATCGTGCGTCGTTTCCCTGCATAACCGACGACAGTAGGTGTCTCGCCGGGCAGCTCATCGGTCGGGGCTTCGATGCGGGGCAGCGGTATCCTGAAACGGAACGTGCTGCCTTTACCGGGGGTGCTGTCGACCTCGATCTTCCCGCCCATCAATTTCACCAGATGTTGACTGATGGAGAGCCCCAGCCCGGTCCCGGGTTCAGGCGGGTGGCCGGAAATGGATTGGCGAAACGGGATGAAGAGCTCGACTTGGTCCGCTGCGCTCAGTCCGAAGCCGGTGTCCTGCACGGCAAAACTTACGCAATCATCGGCCTCGGTTTTGATCGTGAGACGCACCGACCCGCTCGGGGTGAACTTCATCGCGTTCCCCAAAAGATTCTCGACGACTTGGCGGAGTTTTTGCGCGTCGCCGATGAAGTGAAACCCCACCGGTAGTTCGCTCTCCAAGCTGAATCGCAGCGATTTGGAATCGGCCTTTGGCTGCTGATTCGCCGCAATATCTTGAAGCAGGGCGATAAGGTTGAATGCGCCGGGTTTTATGTCCACCTGACCGGCCTCAATCTTCGAAAAATCCAACACCTCGTTGATCATGCGCAAGAGGTGTTCACCCGAGTTGGCGACGATCCGCACGCGTTCCCGATTTCGATCATCAATCTGGGTATCTTTGAGCAAAATCTGGGCGTAGCCGATCACGCCATTAAGCGGCGTGCGAAGTTCGTGGCTCATATTGGCGAGGAATTTAGATTTGGCTTGGTTGGCCGATTCTGCCTCTTCCTTGGCCTCGGCGAGCTGAACGGTGCGTTCGTCGACGAGAGCCGAAAGTCGCCGTCGTTCGCGTTCATCTTGGGCCAATCTCCAACGCATTCCGCCCAACAGAATCAGGGCGATCAACCCCGTATAGGTCACGTAGGCACCGGTGCTGCGGAACCACGGCGGGGTAATGGAAAACGTGATCGAGGCGGCGCTACTGACATTGGCCGAGGAGTCGCGGGCTCGGACTTCGAGCGAGAACGGTCCCCCTTCGAGATTGGTGAAATTGACCTGAGGAATCTCCGACCATTCGGACCATCTTTCATCGAACCCGCGCAGACGACTTTGATACTCGAACCCAGCGCTCACGTCGTATCGCGGCACGGCAAAATCGAATGTGATCGGGCTGGTAGAGTAGGGCAGAGAGAATGCTTCCTTCGCTGATGTATCGGCCTGCGCAGGAAATACATTGCCGTCGCGTCGCACGCTGCGAATCAACGCAGCCCATTCCGGTTGCTCGGCCGACAGCGCATCAAGTTCGATTCGGATATGGTTGCCGTAGCCTCGTGCCCACAGGGTCGCGCGCCCGCCATCTTCATCGATATAAAGCACGGCGGCACCGCCGAATCCGACCTCATCGAGCGCGCCGCCTGGAGCCGCTTGCCAAGTCAGCTGACCTTGGGGATCAGGTGGCAGAAATCTGCCGAAGGGATACGCCGCGTTCATCGCGCTTTCGCCGAATACCGACGCCCACGTTGAGCCATCCGGCGTGACGATCGAGGGCGTGAGTCCCAGCCCCGCTTTCCCCTCAATCGGATAACGATCATCGGGCAGAAATTGACGATTCACCTCATCGAATTTCATCCCACCTTTATCGGTAAAGAACACGGTGCCGGCTGCCCCTTCCGTGACCGTGGTCCAGGTCATGTCCTCGGGCAGGCCATGGCTGCGCCAGTAGTTTTCGGCGGGAATGTTGTCCCACGATGAAATCAGGTGGGCTGCGGGCACGCGGGTGAAGCCCGTGCGGTAACTCCCCAACCACACGTCACCATCGTCCTCTTCGACAAAAAAGAAACCCGTGCCTAGGTCGAGCACCTCGCCGAGAATGCGAAACCCGGTTTTGGTCCGTTCGATGATGGATAGCCCGTCCTGCCCCGAGGCGTAAAGCCGACCCGGCACCAACTTCGATTCGGCAATTTCTTTGGGTGGATTGTGAGCCAGATCCAGCATGAGCTCGTAACTTCCATCGGTATTCAAACGGTTGAGACCGCGAGAATCTGAGAAGACCAAATGCCCTTGGTGATTCGTAAAGGTGAACACATTGGTGACCGAATCGATGATACGCTCAAACGTGGGAGCAGCGCCCGTTGCCGTGTCGGGTGGGATCAACGCATAGAGGCCATCAAAGGAACCGGCATACACGGTGCCGTCGTGGCGATACCAACCGTCGATAGTACCAGGAGTCGGTCCATTGGTGCCGTCAAAAATGGTCACTGGATTGTCGTGAGCGATCCGCACGACGCCTGAGTTTAGCCCCGCCCACAATCCGCCATCTTGGTCCGTGAAGAGGGAGAGAATCGCGTTGTCGGCTAGGCCAGAGTCGCGATCAAGGCGGCGGATCTTTTGCCCGTCGTTACTGGCGATGATGATTCCCCGTTGGCTCGTCGCCACCGCGAACGAATCAGCATCCAGTCGTTCGATATCGTTGATCCGAGAATTACTCAGCAGATCATCGAGCGGCCCCGGCACGCGTCGGAGCGTTTGGTTGGTGCGTTCCACTTCGAAGAGACCGCGCTCGCCGATGGCCCAAAAGGGCTTTTGCCCCGGTCGCGCGATGGCGCGGGCCATCTTTCCGGCTAGCACCTCAGGGTCCGTGGCGATCAAGGTCGTTTGATCGCCATCGATGCGGCGCAGTTCGCGCCCCTCGCTGACCCAATAAAGTGAGCCATCCAAAATATTCAGAGAGCCGCCCACCCGTTTCTCGGGACTTGGCCAATGGTGGATTTCCTCGCCGCGAACTCGGATGAGGGCCTGAGGGGTGGAAAAATAAATGGCATCCTCACAGACGACGATATCACCGCCTCGACCGATCTCGCGGATCGACTCGGGAAGTCTCGGCAGCAGCGAGGTGAAACTCAGATCGCCGCTGTCGTCGGTAGCTTCAAAATATCCCAGCTCACCTAGACTCATTACCCAGATACGCCCATCGTCCGTGGCTAGAGTCCGATACGTGAAGGTCAGCGGCGCCGTGTGGTGCCGCCACCGCACGCCATCGTATTGGATAATACCCTGCACGTTGGCCAAGTAGATGAACCCTTGGGCATCTTGGGTGATATCAAAAATCTGAGGATGGCCCAGATATTCCGTCGGCCGATAATCCCGCAAAATTGGTCGGCCGCTTTCTGGATCCAACAAGTTGCCGCGCAACGACGCTGAAGGGCCGATGGCTATCGCGAGCCCGACCAGCATGAAGAATCGAAACGGGACGGTGGAGAAGTGGGTGGGGGGCCAACGCAAAAACAGGAGCAAGTCCGGCATCCGGTCAAAATCTCCGGGAGACCATTGATCGTCAACCCCGCGTCCAACCCCCTACGCCCGAATACGTAGGGTAATTGAAGACCACTGGAGGAGGACTTCGCAAAGTAGGTGCCCCCGCGGTTTCTGCCTCTCAATTCTACAACGGCCCCGGGCTCACTGCAGCCGGCGACAGCTGATCAGATCACTCTAGCCGAGGTCGCCGACCTCGGGAATGCGGTGGCAGAGGAAGCCCGGTCGATGGCGTCCACGCAGGCAACCCGCCACAGGGCCGACCTCCGTGTCGTCCGCGGTGGGTGGTCAAAGCTGAACCTAACGCCCGTCGTCCTCGTCGATCCACTGCAACCTGTCGGGCATAAAGAGCGACCCACGTCAGACCAGCCAACACCCTGCTGGGTGGGTCGGGCTTTACGCCCGACAGGCAGTAGCTGGTGCAGCGTTCCCTCCTACGTTGAGCGGACTCGATTTCCCGACGCTGCGGCTAAGAATGCCGTCAGCGCGGCGGGGTTGTCCGTTGAGTCTCGCCAAGCAAGCGCTAGCCGACTCTCGGGGGTCGGTCCTTGCAGGGATTTAAAAATCACTTCGGCGGGCAAATTGTTCGCCTCTGAGGGGCACATCAGAGTTATGCCGATCCCGGATCGCACCAATCCCACGGCATTGGCCCGCGGCCAAATCTCCTCGACGATGTTGGGCGTGACTCCCGCCGTCGCGAAGGCGGCCAAGGTGCGGTCGTAGAAGCTCGGGTTGTTTTCCCGCGGGAAGAGCACGAACGGCACCTCGGCCAGATCCCGGAGTCGTAAACTGCGACGCCGCGCGAGCGGATGTTCCGCCGGCAGCACGATGCCGTTTCGCTCTTTGAGCAATTGGCGAAACTGAAAACCTTCGGGCAAAGAGTCCGGATGGAGAAACCCACAGGCGATGTCGCCGGATCGGAGCGCTGCAACCTGGGCCGCCGTGGGCGACTCGTTTAACTCGACCCGCACATCGGGCCGTTGGCGCTGAAACTCCCGCAACACCGCCGGTAAAACCGTGGCCATGGCGAGGCCGGTGAAGCCCACCTTGAGACTGCCGGAGTGGCCTCCTGCGATCGCTTGGACATCGATGGGTAGGCGGGAGATTTGCTTGAGCAAGGGCTCCACGTTGCCCGCTAGGTATCGACCGGCTGCAGTCAGTTCTACCCGCCGCCGCGAACGCAAAAAGAGCGGCGCACCTAGCGCCTCCTCCAGTTGCACGATTTGCCGGGACAACGCCGGTTGTGCCACCCCCAACGACTCGGCGGCGCGGCGAAAATGGAGCTGTTGCGCGACCTCTCGAAAATAAATTAGGTGGCGAATCTCGAAATTAAACTGATACTCACGAGGCATCAATACGGACGAAACAAGTATTTCCAGGTTTTCGCAAGATTTGGTATGCTGTTCTCAATTCTAAATCCTCATGGCAAAATCTCTGTTTGAAAAAGTATGGGACGCTCACGCGGTTCGCAATCTGGCCAATGGCCAGACGCAGCTCTTGATCGGCACCCATCTCATCCACGAAGTCACCTCTCCCCAAGCGTTTGGGATGTTGCGTGATTTAAATCTCCCGGTGCTGATGCCGACCCGCACGTTTGCGACGGTCGACCACATCGTGCCGACCGATCAGTTCGCCGAGCCTTACAGCGATCCGTTGGCCCAGGCCATGATGGACGAGCTCCGGAAGAACTGTGCCGATAACAACGTCACGTTCTTCGACCGGGCTTCCGGCAAACAAGGCATCGTCCACATCGTTGGCCCCGAGCAGGGCATCACCCAACCGGGCACGACGATCGCCTGCGGCGACTCGCACACCTCCACGCACGGCGCGTTTGGCGCGATCGCTTTTGGTATCGGCACCACGCAAATTCGCGATGTTTTGGCGACCCAGACCATGGCTCTCGGTAAGCTGAAGGTGCGGCGGATCGAAGTGGACGGTGCCCTGCCGCCCGGCGTTTACGCCAAGGATGTTATTCTCCATATCATCGCCCAACTCGGCGTGAACGGCGGCACCGGCTACGCCTACGAGTATGCGGGGTCGTTGTTTGATGGCTTTTCGATGGAACAGCGCATGACGGTTTGTAACATGTCGATCGAGGGCGGCGCGCGCGCCGGTTACGTCAACCCGGATCAAACGACCGTGGATTATCTCGCGGGTCGCCCGTATTCACCGACTGGTGACGATTGGGATGCGGCGGTGGAGCGCTGGCTCGGCTTCGCTTCGGACCCGGGCTGCCACTACGACGATGTGGTCAAAATCAATGCCGCTGAAATTGCGCCTTCCGTGACTTGGGGCATTAATCCGGGGCAGGGTATCACGATTGACCAATCGATCCCGGATCCAGCGAAAGCGCGCAGCGAAGACGAAAAAGCCTCCATTGAGGAAGCTTTGGAATACATGAAATTGACGCCCGGTGCGCCGATCAAGGGCACGCCAATCAACGTCGCTTTCCTCGGCTCCTGTACCAACGGCCGCCTCTCCGATTTTCAGGAAGTGGCGCGGGTGCTGGTGGGCCGTAAAGTCGCTCCCGGGGTTAAGGCGATCGCCGTGCCGGGATCACAGATCGTGGCCGCGCAATGCGAAAAGTTGGGCCTCGATAAAATCATCGCCGCTGCCGGCTTCGAGTGGCGCGCGGCGGGCTGCTCCATGTGCCTCGCTATGAATCCCGACAAGTTGATCGGCGATCAGCTGTGTGCCTCCTCCTCCAACCGAAACTTCAAAGGCCGCCAGGGTTCCACCACCGGCCGTACGGTGCTGATGAGTCCCGTGATGGTCGCCGCTGCGGCCGTCACCGGCTATGTCGCCGATGCCCGTGAGGTCTTCGCTGCCGTTAATAACTGAGTCCTAAATTTCCTTCATCATGGCTTTAGAAAAAATCACCTCTGTCGTGGGCCCCGCCGTCTATGTGCCCGGCAACGATATCGATACCGATCGCATCATTCCGGCGCGTTTCATGAAATGCGTCACCTTCGACGGACTAGGCGAATTTCTGTTTTACGACGTGCGCAAGGATGCGGACGGCAACGACCGGAAGCACCCGCTCAATGACGAACGCTTCAAGCAGGCTAAGATCCTCTTTACGGGTGCTAACTTTGGTTGTGGCTCCTCCCGCGAGCACGCTCCCCAGGCAATCCAGAAATATGGTTTCCGTGGGATAGTGGCGGAGAACTTTGCCGAGATCTTCCTCGGCAACTGCACCACGCTAGGCATCCCGTGCGCCGTCGCCTCCCGCGCGGACATCGCGAAGGTCGTCGCGGCCGTGGCGGCCGACTCGACCACCGCGGTCACCATCGATGTGGAGGCCCAAGTAGTCCGCTTCGGGGATCAGAGTATTCCGGCCGAGATTCGGGGATCAGACCGCGACGCGCTCCTCAACGGCCGTTGGGATGCGATCGCCGAGCTCCACGAAGGCGTGCCGCAAGTGAAAACAATCGCCGCCGGGCTGCCCTACATGGCGACCTAGCCCGCGAGGCTGGGCCCGGAGGCGGATCCACGAATTGAACACGGCCCACGTCGCAGTCTAGCCGTGGCGGGTAGATTTGTCATCGATTGGCAACCGATACTGCTGGAGCCCGAGGTCAGCGGCCTCGGTCACAGTGCGATCAGCTACGCTGTAGCCGGGGTCGCTGACCTCGGAGTTCCATACGCCGGCTTGCATCCCGCCTAGCTGGGACGCGTCGCCGAAACCGCCGACTGCG